>Ga0210059_1002868_pt1 | contig 27278 bp, 15 predicted proteins | sample Ectturendosymbi2_FD_188042 | JGI IMG/M metagenome (GOLD analysis project Ga0210059, IMG submission 188042) | Ecteinascidia turbinata endosymbiont from Florida, USA - Sample 2 (SPAdes) (version 2) | ecosystem: Host-associated > Tunicates > Ascidians > Unclassified | place: Key West, Florida... | reverse complement strand
AACTTTGAACAGCGCAAAAAATCATGAATCATGGGTGTCAAAGGCAAAAAAAGAAAGTGGCAAAAAACAGCTTTTCCGAAATTTTTGTTTTTTTCAAATAATCACGTACCACGGATAATTACATATTATATAGAAGAATGTATGAGACTCTGAATGACTTGTTGAAGTCACAGATAAGATCGTAAAATGCAATTAAATACAGGCATGCAAAGCCTTCAAACAAGAGAAAGAGGTATTCGAACGTGTGTTACTGGTCGGTTGAATACATTCCAGTATTTCACAAAAGAAGCTCTCGAAAACCGATTCATATTTATAGATGCAATTGCCAAGATATGCGTTTTATTGCTTTCAGCCGTCTATGGCAGAGTTAGTGACTTTTGTATAAGAATATTATCGGAAACTGCTCACAAGAGAAGAGAGACATGCAATTCTTCGAAGTTGCACATCAAATTTATCACTCCAGAATACCTTTCCAATTTTGCAAATTTTTTCAAGAAAAATATTGTACTAAGTGCACATGAGCTACGAAGATGTGGCTTAAAACTGTATTTATTACTGTAAAAATTGATTGATGTCATTTCACCTCCAAAGAGCCGAAATTAGTAACTTGTTATAATTGTCGCGATCAGGCACTCTCGTTCAACTTTGAACAGCGCCCAACTCAAGAATCGTGGGTGTCAAAAGAAGAATTCTCAAGTGAGAAAAAACAGCTTTTCAGAAATTTTTGTTTTATTCAAATAATCGTGTATCACAGATAATTACAGCTTAATTTTCTGCTAAAAATCGCAAGTTTCCATTTCTTTGTCATACGCGCAATCCATCAACATATGTTGGTTATCGGAGAACAAGAATTTGTTTCATCCTTTAAGGCACGATCGTGCCTTTTGAAGTTATGATCGGCCATAACTCTCGAATGGAGTGCGCTCGAGAATCAGTGAAGACGTCCTCGGATACAGAAAACAGAAACGCATTTTTTGAGGTATGTTGCGCATAATGGTGACGTCATTGTAACGTCTTTTTGGTGGAAAACCGTTTTTCGTGTTGTCAAAAAATTTCGTGGTTTTTATTTAAAAAGCCGTGAAGCAGATACGAAAAACTTTGGAAATGAAATTTCTATATAAAAATGTCGATCATGACCGTGACTTTGCGAATATAATTGAAAAAAACGCACTTTGTTTTTTTGGGTGTGCAAAACGTTGCAAACCCAAACGTTTTGTGTTGTTTTTACCCTCTTTTGGTCTCTGATGGGTAAATTATGTACCCAATCAACACATAAGAAACGTCTGAAAATTGTAGAACATGTTTTCCTTCGTGTCTTACAACATCCCACCAAATGTCAAGTAGAAATATTGAGAGGAACAAAAGTTACTGAAGTTTCATTGATAAATTAACAAATTAATCCTCCTGGGGGATTAGCTACTGTAATTAGTTTGTTGTTTTTAGGCCATCACTTTGCAACCACTACAGCTAGAAGGCCAATCAAGGGCTCAACCAGATGCAGATTTTCGCCTGGTTTATTTGAAAACACAAAAATAAATTACCTCTTGTATTTGTTTCTCAGGCCACGATGACATCATCCCAAAATGCCTTGACCTCGCCCACTTTTTCACCACAGACATTTTCTCCCCAAAGCAGTGATGACTCACTTTGGTTGGAATTTTTGTTAGTTGCGGTTTTCAGACGTAGTCCAAGCCAAAAACCGTTTCGAAAAAGCTAACAGGGAAGCGTGCAAGATATTTTTGGGTTTTTCGAAAAATTGTCAAAAATCGCTTCCGGAAAATCAAAGATTTGCATTTTTCGAAAAATTTCAAATGTATAGATATTATTTTTAAACTCATAGGGTCGAATGCTGTTTTCCGAACCCAAGGATGTCTTTACTGAGTCTCTAATGCAATCAGTTCTCGCTTTTTGGCCGATAATAACTTCAAAAGGCATGATCGTGCTCTCTGCGGGCCTGAAAGGGTTCGTATCTGAAGTGCTGATTAAATCATGCTGTGCATAACTGGTTAAACTTCATGAATCGAGCGTCATATCTGTCATACTCGATCAAGTTTTGTTATAAATTATTTATAAAGCAGTGTTGGAATCGATTTAGAACCAGTTTTTTTGCCAAAATGGTGTTTGAACTTTTGCACATACTGTGCACATGCAGTTGGGATTGTGCTGTGACTCAGACAGCTGTAAATTGTGTGGGTGAAAGTCATGTCGTCAAACGTTTTACAGCTGATCCAGAGATTATTGCTCTCAATAAATGCCCAACTGTCAGCCTTTTATGCTTCGTGTGGAATCAAATATAGTTTTAAATGCAGGAATAGCAAATATATTTTCAAGACAAAAGCTTTTCATAACATCATGACTTGCAACAAGCAATACATGAAAGAATGAAAGAATCCATAAGACTCCGAATGACATGTTGAAGTTGCAGATAAGACCGTCAAACGCAATTGAATTAAATATGAGCATGCAGAACCTTCAAACAAAAGCACGAGTTTTTCTAAGGTGTGTTTCTGATCGGTTGAATACATTCCAGTACTTCACGAAGCAATGTCTCAAAAACTGATTCATATTTATAAATGCAATTGCAAAGTTACGCGTTTTTTTAATACAAATCAAAATACAAATGATTATCTCTTAGGGGATTTTAGTTTTTCTTAGTTCAACTGTGCGCTGGTCTGGCGCTATGCAGAGTTGTTTCAACCAATTTTGGTCGAATAAAGACCTTTGTCTGCAAAAGTCTTTCTTTAAATGTACAGCAATTTCATAGGTAACTTAATCGTGCTTGTTGCAGTCACAATGCTGCCTCGACCTGAGCCAAACAAACAGAGAGTCGAGTCGACAACTCTCGGCAAAACAGCAACAAAGTTTCACCACTCGACTAGGTTCACTCTGCTACTGCTGAAAGGAATTAAACGTTATATGTGACGTGATCGGGTCGCAACATGTTGTATGCATGCATACGCCACTTATCCAGACAATGTTTACTACGTTTGCAAAGCTTCTACTGCCTTCAATCGACATCAAAATAGTTCCATGTAGAAACGATGAATGCCAACGGTTGAGGGTTTAAGACCAGTGGTTCCCACCGGGGCGCCGTGGCACACTAGGATGCCATTTACAATACTCAGGGGTGCCGCGAGCTAATGCGTTTTTCAATATATTATTTAAATCACATTTTTTGAATTGTCATCAATTATGAACTCCCCACTGATGCCGTAAATTATATTTCCCATCAATAGGGCGCCGCAAGCCTAAAATGGTTGGAAAGAACTTGCTGAGACTATAACTTGACTGAAGGCATCACATACCAGCCGTTCCTGCTGCGGTTCATATATAATTTGATTTAGCACATGGCATAACCCATAGCTCTTTTGTAATAGCATATACCAGTGATATTCAACGTGGGCGAAATCGCCCCCCAGGATGCGTTTTAATGCGTCAAGGGGGCGATTTTGTGATTTACCAGATTTGTGAGGCGATTTCAGTTTCCAGGAGGGAGATTTCTGCAGGTTAGTATGTACTATTATTCTGAATTGATTTAAAAAATAAAAACTATATTTTCCACTTTGTAACCAATGTATTTATTGATGCAACTTCGACTCCATGTTTCGTATATTGCCACCACTGAATATTTTGTTTTATGATTCTAATATTGGTTAAATTCGTATTCATACACTAGTATGCATTGATTCGTTTTATTATATTATTGCTGGTTGAAAGGAACCAATAGTGATATAGCCATCGGAAAATACCTAATCGACCAAACTCCATTTCTTAAAGACGAAAAACGTCAGTTTCTTTGAAGATACTAAAAATGGTCCAACAATCACAATATTGCTACCACTGAATCATCACATCGCCTGTCGCTGCGATTAAGAATATTAATAAAAAGTTGTGATTAAGCTTAGCTTAATTATTTCTCTCTGTGAACTGATACAAATCCCCCAACTGTATGTGTTGTTATTAACGGTTATAATTGCCTTGAAACAAGACTTCATTCATGTAGTTTTGGTAGAACATTGTCAAACCATTGTTTCGTAGGCAAAACAGTCATAGTCCGTTATCATGCGTTTTATAAACTTTGGTTCGTAATTTGAGTAAAACAGTGGATCCATTGTCGTCTATCAAAAATACGTGAAAAATAACTGTTATGAGACGATTTACGAACCAATCAATGGCTAGCAAAATTAATTACAGTTAGCCGTAATTGAAAAACGTACTTATGTTTCTCAGTCCAGTGTTTTACTGCGCTTTTAGATATTGCTGTACTGTGTTCATCTGACTAATGACACTGTATGTGTGTCATTAATGACACAGTCAGTACAGCAGGCTAGGAAAAGAATAACTTGTACTCAGGGGTGTAGTGGGGCGGGAACGTGTGGGAACGGCGTTCCCACTTCTTTTCACGTTTTGCTTTAAAATGAGTTTTAAGCTGTTTCAAAATGTCAATTTTTTGGATTCTTTCTCACACCTTTTTGTTAGCACTACATCCCTGCTTATACTAGCAAGTAAGTTGGCTAAACTAAAATTTCCAAAAAAATCGTTTCCGCCACCTGTTTGAGGTTTGCTAAAAAGCCTTTCTGTTGTGGAAATAACGTCAAAAGTTGGATTGCATAGAAAGTGACTGGGTGAAGTGCCAGCTAACATAGGCGAATGCGATTTCACATCCAGGAACTTTTCATCGACTATCAAAGCGATGGTGAAGCCTGTGCCATATGTTATTATCACGGATAGTCAGACGTTCCGATCAAGTGCAGTGAGCCTTTTCCGGAAGTTTTGGGGAAAGTCAAGCTAATATTACTACTGAAGTTTCCCACTAAATATGTTGCTGAGCAAGTTTCAACAAAGTACTGCACATGCGTAATAAATACAGCAATCGTTTTCCAGGGGCGCACACAGGGGGGGCTCGACCTAGGCTCCCCCCTTAACGGAAATCGCCTAAAGACAAATTTTTTGCTGACATTTGTTAAAACACAAAACAATTCCGCACATGCATACATAGCTATATAAAGATTTCGATTATAACTAGCGGTGTAGTGATCTGTTACCTTGTTACGTTACGGGTGTTACACTTCAATTGCAATAAGCAAATCGTGCTAAGACTATCGGAAACCCTCACTGAATGTCGCTTTTCGATAAAGACGTTGCGATTCATGAGTCATAATGGCATTGAGAGAAACCGGTTCATGCATGCTATGACGTACAAACTCTGCACGTGTTGCGCAATGCGATACGATTGGAGTTGTTCCTTCCTCCTGTAGTTTGAATTTCGGGTACCGTGATAGTCAGAAGAATGCGAGGAAAAATGGGTAACAATTTGGGAACCACTGGTTTAGGATGCTGGTTGGTTCAATGCTGCTGATAGTTTCATAATGAAACAATTTTTGGGTAGCTGAAATTGAAACTTTCATATTTTAGATTTGAGGCAAAGCAAGTGATATGTGGAAGTAAATGTGTAAGGATTAGGTATAATTTGCAGATACCCATTAAATAATATGCATAAAGAGAAGTTAAGTCATAAAACATCCTCAAATAGTAAAATAGTTACTTCTCTTGAGTGACCATTCGTGACAAATCTAACTTTCATTACTGCTCATATTAACCCATACCCATATCTAACAACAGACGTTCCGACTGTTTTAAGTAAAACACCAAAAGTTTTAATAATGATCCGTATTATTCCAAACCCTCAATAAACAACACACATAGTCCAGGATTATTTTGAAGTAAAGCACTCTAAATATCTGGTACATGCAAGAGCCTAGTCACTAGACGCTTTTCGTCCGGCAGCTCATTTCCGCGCGTAATTTTCACTCTTTGCGCGATCGGACCAAGGCCTTCTAGAAAACAGCATCCCTGATCGGACCCGCCTCGATTCGCATGACTACACAATATACCGCAGCAGCGCACACGGCGACGTTAAATTAACAAGACTGCCCCGCGGTTTTCCGCGTGAAAACTCCCTAGTGTAAACACAGCTTAAGGGATTTTGCCCGGATTTTCAGATATTTTGCCTAAATTTTCAGATATTTTTCGCGGATTTTCGACAAATCAAAACTTTTCAGGGTGCGCTCGCACCCCCTGCACCCCTTCTTCCCACACCACTGTATCTACCACACTTGATCAAGTTTTGTTACAAATATAATCTATAAAGCAGTGTTAGAATCGATTTAAAACAAAGTTTTTTTGGCAATGGTGTTTGAACTTTGGCGCATCCTGTGCATATGTAGTTGGGTTCTGCTGTGCTTCAGATAGTTGTAAATTTTGTGTGTGAAAGATATGTCATAAAACATATTTTTCAATTTTTACAGCTGATCCAGAAGTTATTGTTCTCAATAAATGTACAGCTGTCAGCCTTTTATGCTTCGTGTGGAATCAAATATAGTTTTAAATGCAAGAATGACAAATGCATATTTTCAAGATAAAAGCTTTTTATAACATCACAACTTGCAATGAAACAATATATGTGAAAGAATCCATGAAACCCCGAATGACATGCTGAAGCCACTGATAAGCCCGTAAAACGCAATTAAATATGAGCTTGCAGAGCGTTCAAACACGAACATGAGACTTTCGAATGTTACGACTGAGTTCCTCAGTCATTATCCAATATTTGATGACACCGCCTTTATGAAAACTTGTGCAGAGTCAAAATATCAATGACTGTAGTTTCCCGCTTTCCCGGAATTCTCTGTGCGTCAGAAACGTGTGTCAAAAGTCTGCTTTTTCAGAAAAGTTTACGGCGATACAAGCAAAACAAAAAGATTGCTTGAATGCTTTATCTTGCTATTGCTCGGCTGTGACAATGGCATTCCCGAAAGTTTAGTCTTTCCGAGTTCAACTGTCTTCTTCGTCGGGTGCTTTGAAAAGTCTTTTTATGATCGAATAACATTCCTTGCCGACAAAAGTCTTAAATGTATCAATTACGTAGTTGTCTTGTTGTTTTTGTGTGCATGGACGTGTCAATTATCCAGACAATATTTGCTATGTTTGCCAAAGGTTCTGCTTTTCTGATGCGAAATCAAAATGCTTGCTGTGATATACAAGTGACTTAGTGCGTTATTGTAAATTATAGTTAATTGAGAGCCCGTGTATCATCTTGTTACAAAATACACGTCTGCCATAGCTAACGTTTTAAAACATTCTTGTAGATTTAGCATGATACCCACCAAGCACTAAAGAAGGAATCTACTATTAAAAACTTGATTGTTGAAACACATGGCCTACTTTCATCCTCGTGCGATATACTAGCTTCGTGGTCGGCAACCGCTGGTCCACGGCCCAGTAAGTATCAGTGAGGCATTTGTTGCCGGTCCGTACAGAAAGAACGAATTATTGTCCAAAACAGAAAGACATCTTTGTGAAGAGAGATTTGCTGTAATGACAACAACCAAGACAATATCACGAAGCAGACTGGACGTAAGAAACACACTGCGAGCGCCGTTCTCTATTATTACCCCAAGATGGGACATGTCACTGCAGAGAAGCAAGCTCAAGGCTGAGGCTCGCACTGATTCCGCGTTACGCAAAGTTGAATTAAATTTACCTGCAATCGAAATTCGTTATTTCACTTTTGGATGTATTAATTTGCGACATATTGCAGGCAAGTGCGTGAAAAGAATATCTACTTTTAACCGATTCGCAGTGCAAACCAAGTTGCCGACCAGTGCACTAGCTCACTAAAAATTTGTTTATTAAGGACACATTTTTTTTTCATTTTAAACAACCGTCATCCTTAGTTATAACTACGCAATAACTGTTAATAAATTTCACCCGGATATAACTTTTAGACCTTCAAAAGTAACGATAGATACATGATAATTTAAATCTATAGAAAAATTCATTGCCAATAGGTGAAGCGTAATATTTGATTTCAGAAGAAACTAGGCGGGGTATTCTATTTATAAAAGACTGGCTTTACTGCATACAAACTATATTTTGAAATATTCGTCGCTGTTTCGCGAAAATATAGCTGCGTGCCGTAATTTTAAGGTTGAATGCGCATCGAGGTATTTGAAACACTGATCTGAGAATGGATGGCGAATAACATTTCGACGCTTTTTTTAGTTGCCAAAGTCTGCTGTCCTGAGCTTTACGTTAAAAATATGCTCTCCTGAGCTCTACGCTAAATTGCCACCGCTGAGTGCGCTGCAGTTCTGGGCAAGACTGCAACTAGCTGATATTTTCGAGGTAGGGGGTAAAATGATGTTGTACGTAACGACTAAACATGTTTTTGAAATGTTTTTTGAAAAGTTTGCCCGACTGCTCCCCCTGTTTGCGGCCTGGTTCTGAGGATACTGTAGCAACCCTTAGCCATCCTTATTCTCATGTCCACTCTTACCCGGATTGGTGACGCTAGAAAACTAAACGAAATAACCACAACAAAGTTACTCTTTCCCTGAATGGGTATCCCAAAGGGGTTAAAGAACAAAAACAAGAAAAGGCGGACTTCTATCTTCAGGTAAGTATACAGCACCGCACCCAGAAAATGTCGATATGCAATGTATGAAACACCTTGTGGAAATGTGGTTACAAATACACCGGTACCTGATGAGGCCATCAAAGGATGGCGAGAGGTACGCTTTGCCTCATAGAATTCTTATTAAGAATTCGTGGAAAACAAGCTTAGGAAAACAAGCAACTCAAGATGATCCCAGGCGCGGACACAAGGGGGGAAGCAGGGGATGCATCCCCCCACCAGACCTGAAGAGGTGCTGACATGACACTTGATTTCATTGAAAATCATTGCCAAAAATATTTTTGTTCTGTACATTACTTAGTCGCTGAAGATGGTAGTAATTAAGTTATGCTAACAATTAGTCAAAAACGTTTCTTCGTTTCATTAGATGAGCTAGCCTTGTTTGTGGAACCTACTACACAATAGTCTGTGATCGCATCGGGGTCCGCACGGGGCAAAAAGGGGAATTGGCCACCCCTGGAAATTGGGATTAAGAACCAAATATTTCTGGAAAAACCTTAAGTCGGCATCTTAATTCCGATTGATTGATTTGATTCTTGCAATAACAGTTTTTTGCCGGTATGAAACTCACACTGCACAAGCACCAGCTTCACAGTTATGGTGTCATGCAGTGATGAGCTTGTAGTTCACTCATGTCCCCTCCTTTGCCTGCAGAAACGGGTTGCGAAAGTCGAGAGCGGATTATTATACTGTTGGTCTTTATTGGGTAACGATAACATGGCAACATATCTTCAAAAGTTCACTTGATATTACGGTAGCAGGCGTTTTGTTCCATGAGACTGTTGAACGTGCATATCTTGGCAGATAATGCAGCGAGACAGTGATGCGCTGATAGCGGTGAGCCAAGTACATTTAAACTTTGTGAAAAGAAGCATGACTGAGTCTATAGCAATGCTTCCACAAGTTTGAAAAATCCATTATTAGTGCGAGTGTGACCAATGTGCCTGAGTGTCAAACTACGCTTATGCAGGCTTCTTTTCATGTAGTGTAAAATTACGTGGCTTGTTAGAATGCATCTATGCAGGCTTGTGGGAATACGTTTCAGTCGTTGAGGTTTACTTCTGACATCTGAGTTAATACTGAGTACAAAGCTACATTGGCTGCGGCGTGTTTTCATAATTAATCTGGTCAATTTTGCAAAACCTGCGTGGTATTTTAAGTCTAGTAAATTTCTCTGTAGTCGTGTCACTAGGTCTACTTAATTGTCGGGTTTGTGTACCAAGGTTTTATTGATTGCTTTGGACGAGAAGCCAGACGTTTGCAGCTCTTGTTTCTAAGTGACGCTGACAAGTCTTGCTAGGTGATCTCGCAATCAGGGGGAGAGCAACCGGGCAATTCCTCCCAAAATTTTCAAAAACATGTTCAGTTGTTAGTTCAGTTGAATATATCAGCTGGGTGCGACCTTGCTTGCTGAGTAAATAGTAATAATATGTGGTTTCGTTGAAAATCATGGCAATCCAACGCTTTTTTCTTTAAAGATCATAGCAATGCTTAGTTGAAAAGAAATGCCCTGCGCTGAAAATCTGCAGATAGCATTGTTGTAATACTAATATACCTGGCTATTGCTGCCAACGAAGTGTTTTTTTGTGATTGTTACCGTGACATGGGACATTTTCTTTGTAGTGCAGAAAGGATAAAGCGTTTAGTGAACGTCCATTTGTATTGCATCGTCAACAATGTTTCCTCTAAGGCAGTGGCTCTTAACCTTTCTACCCACTCGTACCCCCTGAGCTTTCGTTAAATTTTCCCGTACCCCTTGTCTGAAATCAAATAGTAATTGATACTAAAACAATTTCATTGCAACGATATAACAATATAATGAATTTACAGTAAAGTACACCAACAATCAAACATGGCTCTTTTGTTGTTTTTTTCAATGATCATGCTGCAGTGAGGCTCTTTGTTTGAAGTCGCCACTCGCATGTCTTCATCGGGCTCTGAAAGATTCCTGGCCTTACTTTTGACGTGTAAGAGAGTTGAGAAACTGCTTTAACATAAGTTATTTGTTGCAAATGGCAAAAGCACTTTCAAAGCTGCCTTTGCTAACTGCGGGGAAGCGTTGAGTTGCATGCACCAGGAAGTATCTAAATGCATTAAATGGAAATTCATTTTAATTTTTTTCTGGCTTTCATTTCAACTGGATCTTCCATCATTCTACCATTGTCATCCGTAGAATTTAGGTTAAAAATAAATGGGTCTTGCATCCAACCGTGTGAAACAGAAATCCTGGCTGAAAGTACCTGTGGAAGCACTGCCGTATAACACTTGCAAATGCTTTTATATTTTAATGGCAATGGGTTAAGATATTTTTTCATTGAAAACTACATCAAACTGTAGAAAATTAGCATAGTTGCCTGATCAAATGAGACAAATACAGCTTGAACGTTTATTAGTGAAGGCAGTGATATTTTCCCTAGTTTTGATCATGTTCATTGCCGTTCCCTGAATGGAGGTGTTAAGTCGTTCAGGTGACTGAATATATCTGCATGGAAGCCTACGCCAGAGGTATAATGAACTCATTTTCAAGTGCTCTGCTATGCCACTACCTCCGTGTATCAGAAACTGCTCGATTTCTTTGCGCAGCTCACGAACACGAATAAGCACTCGAACACTGGATAGCAACGGCACTTTCGTGTAGTAAAGAAGAACATTGTGTTGAGCTCAAACTTCGTTACAAAAAAACTCTGAACAGGCCGTGATTCAAGGTTTGGCCTCTGACAAAGTTTACTGCACTCACAACAATCGACAACGCATCTTTAAAATTTTCAGGGCGTGTATGCCTAAAAACGTTGGTGCTTCGTACCCCCTGTTTCGGTGTTTGGTACCCCCAAGGGGTACGTGCCCCCCCGGTTAAGAACCACTGCTCTAAGGGACGCAAAGACTCAGGGCCACCAGAACTGTTGCGCAGTGAAATCTCATTCTCGCGCACTTGCAACTTCCGAAGCAATGGAAAAGCACGCAAACAAGAAGCTATTTGAATGAAATGTGCATCTTGTTCGTATTTTGATAAGATTATATATTTGTTATATAATTCACAAAATGTGTAATTCATTGAAAACTCCACTTACTCAGCCCTAAAATAATCATGCTCACTTAAAAAAAATATTTGCTCAATGTAAAATTATCTCAGAGGGAACACTGACTGTCAGCAATTTGAAAATGATAAACAAAATGTTGGCCTTTCCTTCCCGGAAAAATTTCTGCGGACACCCATGAATGATCGTGCTTTTTCGCTTTCATTTTTTTCGTTACTTTCGTGCTTTCACGCATTAGGTATTGTTTGTTTTTTTCCGTTCTCTTTGGGTATCAGTATAATCAGAATCAACCCGCTTCTTGTTATTATGTCATCAAAATTACCTGCAATAACAAATGCTATACACAAATTACTATGGGTGTTGCAGACTATTTCAGACGACAATTTAAAACTGTAAGGTTCCCCATTTGAAGAGCACTGATCTAAACCGCATCCAAGCGATTACGCTCACTTGCTGCAACATACAAGTCGAAGAGCACTACTGCACTATGCTGGCTTCTGCCACCGGTAATTGTGCTGTGACAAACGCAACCTCCCAATGAGAATAAATATTATATCGTCACGTGAACTGTTTATCTCGAGTGCTCCATGTACCTGCGCCGAGGCCAGTGACCACGTCAGATCGTTTTTATGTGTCACATTGCTTATTGGTTCCGTAGCGGTGCAGTGTTAAAGTTTGACCAGTTTTATCACTCAAGCTTCTAAACCAAGCTTAGACTTGTTTCCTCGTAAATGTACGTATGCGAAAGTGATCGATTTACGCATTGTGGTCCTGTGAAGCATTGTGTTGATTGCAAATCGATATCGCATCCCCCCAACAAATTAGCCTGTGTCCGCTACTGGATAACCCTGTTTCAACTTGGAGTGGGCCGGTCTATTTCACCACAAATGCAGTTATCATAAACAGAAATTTTCTAGAATCGGTATACATTAATTCGAAAGATAACACTGCAGTAGCATCAATAAAAGCTAAACTTTCGCAGCCGTTTACTGTAGTAGCCTAAAACAGGAGTGAATGTGAATAATTATCATTTGAGATAGAGCGGAAGACGCCTTCTCAATGAGAGAAAGTTGCACTCTGTAAACACCATATAGTGTCTGATTCTTCGCTGAGGTAAGATTCCTTTTGATAGATACCATCCTGAATATTTAGCACTTTGTTATGCTCTGCATTCCTTTGGGACCAATATCTGACTTTAGCGATTTGCTTTTTTAGCAAAATACTGTGCCTTTTGCGTTGCTTATTTTACTTGATCGTTCGCTATTTCTTTTAAGTGGCACTTGTGGTTTTCTCCTTTACGTTTAGAGTTAACAGCACGTCATCTGCTTTGTGTTTGTCTTTTCGCTTCTAGCCTTTGTATAGGTCGCATTACCAGGTATTGTTTGTTGTTATTGACAAACTGCGTGTAGTTGTGGTTATAATATCTCCTGACGAAGGCTACTTTAATAGGTGGACGCAAAGTCGGGAACCAGTAACATAAAAAGTTACAAACATGAAACTTCAGTTTGCGCTTCGATTCAAGAAATGCTACGAATCAAAATCAAGAACGGAGGAAACGACAAATTTCGAAAGAACCAAAGTTGGTGTTTCTCCTTGCAAACCAATTTTTTATAATTTGAAAATACTGTAATTGGAAATTACTTTTTGACCTGTGGCATTCACCAGACGAAACCCACAGGAAGTGTTTTTATTACTCTCCAATTAGCTTCTATCACAACACAATCAGACAAAAATCTGTACAACGCAATTTCATTCACCTTCGTGACAATTTTCAAAAGTCGTTCTTTAAGAAAAGTATAAAACAGAATTAAAGAGGGATACACACTAAGTGATCAAAGCTACATTACATTCTAAGTCAAACTTATTGAGGCACGTGGAATTAAGGGCGATTCGTACATCTTTTTAATCGTTAAAGCACAATTTTGAAAATAGCACCGGTCTAATGAATTGTACCGTTCATTTCCCTCAGAACGAATGGCTACACAGAACTTGATAAAAGACGTTGCTGAAAAAATTCAACTGTGGACTATACACGAGAAACCTCGGTTCAAACAGTAAAAGTCCAATCAGAAATCAACGATGCACTCAGAGCTTCTAGACTGCTATACCCTCCAGCCACAAACAGATCATCGGCTGCCACAGCTTCACGCACGGAAACTGTTTGATTTAACACGTCACGCCAACCTTGCGATTTTCCAATTACAAAGTCAAACAAGACTTCCCCTGAAGACGGGTTTGTAGACTTAAACATATTTATAATCTTGCTCCAGTAATCAAAGTGAAACGAGTTATCTTCAGAATAATCTATGACAACAAACTCAAGAATGCAATTGCGAAGTACATACGAGTATGCTTTGCCTTCGTCATAGAAGTAAAAGAAAATTTTGTTGACAATTTCTGGTTCGCATTTTTCAGAATCAACAGCCACTGGGTAGAGAGAAAGAACGTCTCCAATGGGCAATGAGTACACCAATGCTTCCTTATTTTGACCATAAGGAAGTACAAACCTGAGATCGTTAGTCAGGGTTTCCACTGAGGTTGTCAGATAGTAATATTTGGCGTTTATGCTGCTCACCCACCGACTCATTACATTCAGAGCAGCGGACTTTGCTAAAGCAGCCTGCTGTGCTTCAGGGGATTCGGATTCCGCAGCCAGTAAAGCCAGTTGAGCGATCTCCAAACCCCATTGAGTTTCAACGTACAAGTATTCGCCTGTCTGGTTGAAGTTGGCCACACTTGCAGCGACATTCTTTTTAGATGAAGCAATCATTCTGTCGATGGGAGAAGAGTCGCTACCATCGTTCAAAAGTTCTTTTAACTTTTGTGCTCTTTCACTTTCCGTTAATGGGAACAGCTCTTGTGGCTCGCCTGAGAACCATCCAGAGAAGTTTGCGTGAACGTTCCTGACCGACCATTCCACTTTTCCATAGAATTCTTCCAGGTAAGGCAACTGAGCAAGGTTTGATGGAAGTTTTATCTTCCTGGCTACTTCGTTGGCCGTGAAACGACGGTTGTAGAGACGGAAAGTTTGATCGTTGACAAACTGTATCGCGTCTCTGTAATTGGTTAAATAGGTGTTGACTTTGGTTGCACCGCAGATAGGAGGCATGTGAGCGGTGAGCAGAAGGTCGGCGCAGAGATATCGGACTCGGTCGACGCTCTTGTACCAGTCGTAGCTGCTTCGACGACTCCCACCTCTGATAGTGAAGATGTTGGGAAAAGAAGCGTAAACCAGATCAGCAGCGTAAGCAGTTTTCTTATCCGGAATCCAGACAGCGAGATGATCGAGTGTTTCGCATGGAACGTGGAGAAGTTCGAATCGCACTCCTGCAAATATTTTTCAACATTTTTATTGTTAGAGTTTTGATTACTTTTCAGTTAAAGAGACGAAAGAAACCTAAATGGAGCTCTGTGCCTTTGGCTGTAATTTGCTTTCTCCTCGCACGGTGAAAAGAAATTTTGGAAACAACTAAATTATCCTCATCGAAGAACTTAAAAGTTCGTTCGTGAAACCGTCTAGGAAAACGTTCTGTTTTGCGAGGAGAAGGCTACGGTCTTTTTGTGTGATTCCGAAGCCTTTCTGTCTCTCTGGAATTGTTTTCAGCAAAAACGGAAAAAGGCATAAAACTGAAATCACTTTGTTTCGGTCTTTTGACTTGAATTTGATGCTGCGTCAACGCATTAGGCCGCATGCAAGCGCAACGTTTGCTTGTAACCTAAGTGAAGACATGGTTGAAAAGCAAAAATCGCCAATGAATCTTTTCGAGTTGCGCAATATCTCAAGGAAGTTGGTTTCAGCCAATATCACAAAAAGTTATAATGGAGCCATTAAAACGTAAAAATATCTAAAAAATTTGATCTTTCAAAAATTTTAGGGTGAAGCTAAGCAACAAAATATATGCAAAATTTAGTTATCTTTAGAGCACAAAAGGGATCAACTAAAAACTAAATGCTTATGTACGAGTACAAATTCAAAGCAGATTCACTTAAAAAGAAACTTTCTGTGTTAACGACAAAATCGTAAAGTTACTCTGATGACCATCACCAGAGTTTACATCAAAAGCATTTTATTGACTTGGTGAGGAAAACAAAAGTGAGTTGAGGTTGTGTCCGCTACTGGATCATCATCAGTGCATTGCAATTTGCAATTGCAATTTGCAATGCACTGATGATGATAACAGGATTTATCGAAACGTTTGCAATATGTCGTTTGTATCGTTTTCTTTGGCCGTGATTTTCATTATGAGTTGAGGTTATTTTAAAAATAATTCTAACTCATTTGTTTGTTGAAATTGTACAATTTCTTTTGAAACTTTTATTGAAGCGGGGAATTCTTGTTGTGCACCACGATTTCTATTGATTGCTAGTAGCAAGAAAATTGATGACAGCCAAACTTTATTCACGTTATGTTAAAGGAGTCCGAGTCGGGAGTCGGTGTCGGAGTCGGAAATTTTGGAAAGGTAGGAGTCGGAATCGGAATTGGACATTTTACCTCCGACTCTCAACCATGGTTGAGGCCGCTTGGTATAAGCGCGGCGTCGCACGCGTGATGTTCCGCGAACGGGATGTGCGCGCTAAGAATAGTGCGCCTGTTTGTATGTGGCGCAAACAAGCAGTAATAGAGCGAGCACGGCGTGTGATTTCTATTGCTGCTACAGTGTGAAGCTTTACGCTCTTGCCGCTTGGGTCCATATACTCGCTATAATTGTTGGAATGGTAAAAGTCAGCGTCACTTTCTGTCTATTGCAGGAAATTAAGATGCAGACGCAAGCATTTGTCGTGACGAAGCATCCACCAAAATGCTTCACTACATCTGGGTATCTAATTATTTTAATAACTTTTTTCAGGTTTGAAAAACTGTTTAAACCAAAGCGCAGAATGAAAGTAATGCAAAGCAAATTTTTATGTTGTCAGATTTTTTGTTTCGCAAATCTTTGGGTCGCTATCATTTTGAATGAAAGATAAAATTTGCGACTTTCAAATGGCCCCAAACTTTATCACAAGTGCTTTGCAAAGGAATATGATGAAAATCGGGAAGTTTCAAGAAAACATACCATTGTGTTTTCTCTTTGAAATAAACAGAGTACTGTCCATCCATTTGCAGATACATTTTCCTAGTAATAACTTTTTTCAATAATGTCAACTCGTATTTGCTAGAATCTTTGTACATCAAAAGGCACGCTCTTTCTAGTTGGTAAATGTGTCCGTAACTTACGAAAACCACTATTGTGCTGGGTGCTCCAGTTTCGTAATTGTTTTGGAGTTAACAGTGAACATTTTGAGAGGATTTCTCTAGGATTGCGCCACTTGTTGACAGTCAAGTGTCCAGTACAGATAACAAATGTACTTACTTGCGTGAGTCAGTCGCTCATTTAGGGTGATTTCCAGCGTATCGATTGTTAGAAAAGATTTTTTAAAAACATGTCGCAAACTCAATACAAAGCTTGTGACATTTATTAATAAAGTAATTATCAAGGAAAATGCTCCAGTTGGTATTTCGAAACTCGCTAGCACAATTACCTGCAATTTTCACGCTTAATTTGTCATCCACCCATCGTGTTATCTGGCCGAAAACGTAGGATGAGTTGTTTCCTGAAATGTTCAACTTCGGGCCTGGAAAGCTACTTGTAATGGATGGTGGCAAAGCAAGGCCGAACTGCCTGGTTGTTCGATGTATGGATCCATCTGTCGTTAAGACTGCAAAAAAGCATATAATCCAAAGGATAATGGCCAACCTTTAAAAAAACCTGTATTCGTGCTTGTTGTTTGTAGCCGTCCTGTAATCATATAGTGTCATATGATCGATGGAGGTGAACATCATGCAAACTGAACAAGATTGCACGCTGTAATTAAGAAGTCAAACATCTTTCACCTTGGTACCACAATTAACTCAAAACAATCAAACATTTTTGCTTATACCGTACGTTTCTTCAAATAGGTACCGAGATCTTGTGGCCCAGGTACGCACCGAGGTTAGATGGCGTCCGGGCCAAGAAAGAAGTTTGGCGCCCCCATGCTCGAACCTATGGTCTTTCGTGAGCAAATGTACTGCATTGAAAACATTATTTGGGACATTGTTGGGACTTTTCGGCGCCCCAAGGTTTTGGCACCCGGGGCACTGTGCTCCCCTTGGTCTAGACCCCTCGGTACAACCCTCATTCCACACCGTTGCTAAACTACTTTCTCAACCTCTGTTTTTGTAAAGACTTACATGACTTTGCCAGTTCTTGCTCGATCAAGCGGTGCGCGTAAATTTCTGGAAGATTTTGGGGATCGGCAAAATTTTCCATCAGCCATTGCAAGCCTCCTGTGTGATCTGCAAACAATTTTCGATGATTTGGTAGTTGGTATGCAAGTTGCAGTTGTTGCAAAATATGGCTTCATAAACATTTTCCTGCACAACACCGCACAAGCGAAATTGCAAAATCTGTTTGAACAATACACGAGACGATGAATAAGCTATGAGTGAAATATGATGAAGCATTTTGTAGATATTTTTTTCATGAAAACAAATCTAACAATTTTTAAGTTTGGATACAAAGTGCAAAAAAGCTAAGTACTGCGGTGCAAACCTGTATAAAACAACAGTCAACATAGACGCTTTGTTGAAATCAGAGTTGTAAATGGGGCTCATGTTCAAACCCCAAATCGGTCCGAACCCGACATTTAATTTTGAAGCCCACTTTAGGCCCAAAAGTCAAATTTACTGAGTGAATCAAGACATACGTAGCTGCCAGGCATTGGTGAGGTAGCAAAGTAAACATGACTAAAAATTCACAGTTAATCATTTTTATTGAAAATTTTATCAACTCGATTGCTTCAAAAGTAAGTGGCATCACACGTGTCTGCCGTTGCGAAAAAATTTCGTATGCAGGCTCGAAATCGGCCCGAAGCATTCTGACAAACTTAAGTCCGAAACCGGCCCGACCAGGCTTGAAAAACCTGGCCCGACTTACAACTCCGCCATATCGCTTTCTTTTATAAAACTTAAAAGTGCTAATTCCATTCAAAACAGACCGTTGCATTCAGATTGAAACCACAACCAACATTGCAAGCCGTAGTGTTCAGTATGTATGTAAACACGATCATACGTAGACTTGCACTTATACACAGGTCTACAATTTTAAATGAATTTCATGGGGATTGGGGGTTGATAGCGTTTTCGGGATAATTTGGGGCGCTGTTTCAAAACTGTTGTCAGATTCTCCCTATGTGGTCAAGTTTTTGAGCTATTTAATATTTTCAATTTATGCAGTTGTAGCATTTTAAGCATACTGTTGCACATTTCGTGATTTGTTAAACTGGCTAACACGTTATTTAAGCACTAGTGACTTCTTGTAATAACCGTGATTTGTAAACTAGCTTATGAAGAGCAGTGTGCAGCATAGAAAACATACAGAGGTGAAACAAACACAAAACTTCAATTAGTGTACACTGTATACATGCAACTGTGACTTACAAGGCACAGATGAGAAACTACACAGATATTATGGCCTTGCAATGCAAAGATTGTGGCGAAAAAACAACGTTAAAATGCAAAAAATAGCCCAAACATGATAGCATACTCTTTTTTCATGGCAGAAAAGATTGCACGGTTGCTAATCCAGAAATTGTTTTTCCTATGTTTTTCGGGAGAAGCTACAGCCAGCAACCTCTTTCGAAGCACCAGCAATAGTTTGCCAACATGTTGGTATTGCAGCATCTCTGGTATCTCTTCTATTGTTTTTATATCTTGGTGATAGGACTCTCCTTGCTCTTCAATCATTACTTCTACGTTTTCAGGAAAATAGTTTACATGACTATGAAAAAAATGAACCTTCACACTCATATTGCATCCTAATTTTTCGCAAGAATTTAACAGCTGTTTTGAAAGGTCGTAATAGTTAGGAGCTTTGCAATATCCAAGTTTTCGACAACTGCTGTAAGTGACCGCCAAGCATTTTTACGAGGGTTGTCAAGGTAAGTGGAAAATATTTGTCCTGCATTCAAAAGTCATATCTGAGAACTATAAAAAATTCCAGCCCTCAACTTTTCAGTTCTCAGCGCAGGGAACTTTTCACACAAATATGCAACGCAGTCACTTTTACCTATTTAAAGCTTTGCAAACTGTTTTCATACTTTGATATGGAGAGGAGGAAGTAACACCTCGTTTAGATTAATCAAAGGAAAGTGTATAATATTTCCTTTACCAATCTCAAGCCTTTCTCTCTTTGGCTAACTTTCCCTAGTCCAATGCTCTTGGCAAACCCTGCTGTCCCACAGACACAAGAAACACGGAAAGTTTGTGTATCCACTTTGTTGCCCAACCAATATCCACAAATTCTTCTAATTTACTGAAAATCATCCCCAGTCATGCTCATCAACTGTGGTACTAGGCACAGACTATTCTGACATAGTATTTTATTGTAGTTACCACTTAAAAGAGGTTATCACTAACTCACTCCCTGTGGGCCTACGCGGTTCAACAACTGCTGACGAAGTATTTCAGCATATAAAAGCACAACTACTGGTTATAAAATCTGTTTTCAAGTTAAAAATGGCGGAAGATAACTTTTGAAACTTTTGGTGAGGTTTTTCAATATTTTGCAAAAAACTGCAAATCGTATGCCCTCTAGCGGCTAATCCTGACCCGATTGACAAAAACGGATGTGATTTTTGGACTCATCGCCCCCCAAAACCCCCAAATCCGTTACAAACTTCAAGTCCCCAAAAATCCTGTATACCGGTTGATTGTGCAGTGTTTATGCACACTGCATGGAAGCGTGTGATGAGCGATGCCGAAATGCGGTTTCTCGAAAGAAAATAATATTTTTAACATCCATCTTATTTTACAATGACGGTACAGCATTTAGTTTGCAAAAGTCAAGCTAAACTGTTTTCTGACATGGCCCTACAGTCTATTGTAATATTGAAACAAGATATTAAAAACCAAACGTTTCAGTGCAGTTGTCATTTAAAGAGCCTTATTTTCCTTTATGAAATAAGAAATAAGGCTTCTCCTTTGCCTAAGTGTAATCAGTTGAAAGTATCAATTTTGTTCTAACCTGATCTGTCTTTTGTCTAAACTTTCTTCTATAAAATCAAATGACGATGAACAAACATAGGAAAACTCTACAAGAAATTGACAGCTTGTGCTTTTAGAGAATTTCATTTTCTGCAGAATTTTAGTCTATCACGATATTTGGTTGTCTAGTGATGCTGCCAAAATGCTTTCAATGCAACGAAGTATGTCCGAAGGACTGATTTAGGTACGTGGCGTGTTCATAGTTTGACAAGCATAACGTGAAGCAAATCTGTAAACACAATAAGGAAGATCGATGTTTTCACGCATTCAGTGAAAGAAACACTATCTTTGTGGAAGTTGCTTGTTTTTTGACAACCACTTGCATCATCCAGCGTACTTCGATCGTCATACTGAGAAAAAATGCTAAACTAAACTTCATCCGTAAAGTTTCCGACGAAACAAAAAGCTATTTTGCTATTTTTAAACATACATCGGTTCGATCGCGTCACGGTTCACCAGTAGCATGACGCAAATGTTTGGATGTATGAAACAAAAAGCTTTAACCTACTTTTTCGAAAGTTTCTCTTAAGCTTGAGTGTCGCTGTGCCAGTCAAGCATATTAATTTTCCAACGCACTAATCGAGGAACCAAGTGTTCTTGCAAACAGATGGGGTGCTTTGGATCAAATACTATTTATTTATCGCGGATTCCAAGGCACTTTGAAAAGCAAACCAACCGCCTTTGGATCTCTAAACGTGCATGTTTTTAAGCAGGATGAAATAATGATTATAAAAGCTCGTCTTTTACCAGCATGAAAATGGGTAATTATGACGGCTTTGAGAGGTTTGTCCGGTATCTTTTCACGAACTTGATTCATAACTTTTTCGATTGCGAAACTGCCTCCTGCTGTATCAAGCAATATGATTCCATCCTCTCCTGCAAAACAATAATTTCTGTGTAAATTTACAATAAATTATTTAAACATTTTCAGGACCATTGGTATGCAAATGTAAAACGACATGCACACAAAAAAGTGAAGGATATGTTGTTTTGAATCACGCACTGAAATTTAATGTCGTTTCATAAGAATCCGCGAACAGTTTTAATGCAATGTAACTACAATGTGCAAGTGCTTCTTTAATACTTTATAAATACAATACAAATACGATGTCTGAGTGCTTCTAATACTTGATTGATTCAGAATATTTACAATGTTTATTCATTTCTTTGGTGTAATCTGCATTATTGTGTAAAATAGAAAATATTTTTAGAGAAACAAATGTAAAGGCAATTCGTGTTCATTACATAAGTTTTGCATCAACTGACTATAGAACAAATGTTTTACTTTAAACAGGACGTTTTAACTGTTTCGACGGTAATCAGACTCTATAAGAATTGTTCGACTGTTTAAATGAAGCAGCAGGAAAATCTGAACCACCGTTCCAGATGGAAAAACACTTTCTGACACAATGTTCATGCCCGCCAATCAGTGCATATGTTTAGCTGAAAACAATTATTAAAAAGCAACTGCTGTGAAAGGAAGTTTTCGTATATCTCCTACATTTCACGAAAAACGTTTTCTGCTTGATAACTAAGCATGTTAATGTTGCATTTATGTTTTGCTGCAATCGTTAGGTTTTAGTGGCTGCTATAATATCTCACTGCTTATATTTAGCAGGATTTAAAACAAACACTCGTAAAGATAATAAAATCGGAAACCGGTATTTTTAATTTTGTGATCAATGTAGATGTAGAAGTATAATCATGAAAAAATGTTTCATTGAGTAGCGTTGGTTGCATGAGTATACTCAGCAACTTTTTGTCACCAACAATTTATTTGTCGAGTTGACCGTTTCATTTTTCACAGTATGACCAGAGATTTTCCACGCCACATGTAAGTGCATCAGGTTATAGCCTACACAGAAAACGGAAAAACCCTCTTGACAAACCACATGAGTATAATCATAATAATCAACAGCAATGGTTATTGCTAATGCTAAGTAACAGTTATTATGTTGAAGAACACTGACAATTGCTTTACAAGAAAAGAAAGCCGTCTCGAAAGATGAAGCAAGAAATATGAGTTTGATGACTCGTTCTCGCTGCAGAAGAGCATATTGTTTCAAAAGCAGAATTTTTCCACCAAATCATTTTAGGAAAATAACCAATAGTGCACAGAGGACCATCATACTTTCAAGTACATCACTGCACAATAACCTGATCGCTTACCTTCTACAATGACCTGATCTGAGAAAGTGTCGTAAGCTCTTGCATAGAATACACCGTCAGCAACTCGAGTGAATGACTGTGTGGTGTAATCTATGTCTCCAGGTCGTACTTCTGTGGGATCATCAAGAGCGTGAAATCTCTGGCAAGAGACGTGAAAGTCTGTGGGATCATCAAGAGCGAAAGATGATCTCAACGCAACGGCCAATGCAAACAGCAGCACTTGCAAAGTTTTCGGATTTGGCATTTTCGATCCTGCAAGAGACATCACTACTTTCCATTAAATTTGAACGTAACAACAGTTTATTTTTGTAAAAAATGACGCTCTCATCAGGTTATCCTCATCTGCTTTAGACCAGCCGGTTCCACTTCGATAAAGTGGGCTTTAAGTTTTCATTTACAGTTCTTGGAGCTGGTAAGAACGCTCGGGGTGGGAGTTAGTTTTAAATCAGTAAAACTACTGCGCGAAGGTTATTCATGTGTGACTCCTTTTCGAAAGCATTAATCTGCGTTTTGGAAAGTTCGACCAAACTTCTTTGCAAAGTTGCGCGACATAACTTATTGCAAAAGCTAATTCAGACACTAGAGTTTTATTCAAACTACCCTGTGTCCGTTTATTTTAAAATCTGCTGCTGAGTCCAGCATTTGGTCTATATATATACTTCCACGGACGAGAGAAAAACGTTCAACAAAGTCCTGGCATCTCGAAAATTCAAGACAACAATTCAATATCGATTTTATGCTCTCTCATTTGGAATAGCAAAATGTTTTGATCTTCATTGTTTGCCCAACAAGAATAGATGCTAAAGAAGTGAATGTCATTCCCAACAAAGCCACGCGTTATTTTTATGAACAGACAGGAGCATGTTCTTTTTATGAGCAGTCAACAGCGCGTCAAGCTGTAATGGATGGCCCCCACGTACTTTATGCCAAGCACTGTTTGCTTGAAATCAAACTTATTGAAGTCCTACGCCCGACGGTTGTAAAATTTTGAAAAACAGAGTGTCTTTACAGCACAGTTCACTGCTTCAGGACTGGTTTATGGCTTCCGCGAACTTCGTTTCGTGAGCATCGACCCAATCAAGTTGTCACATGACTGCGAATTCGAAATGTGCTATCAGCAGAATGAAACCGTACATCACGTTCTAAGAGGATAGGCCAAGATTGCACATCCAGAATACATAAACAGGTGGAATGACGTTGCTGGAGTGATTCACAGGTCAACCATCTAACACTCGTCTACGTGCGCAGCTCTCACGCGCATTGGAAGTGCCGGAAGCGCACTATTAACCCGAAAGAATAGCCTTGCTGGTAGGCCTATTATTTAGTAATAGTGGACCACCATGCTTCACCCGGTGTCAAGCAAACCTTCTGACTTGCTAAATTTCTGACTTCACGCCATGTGCGCATGCACTGAGTGATATTCTACATATCAACTACGCTGAGAAGCCTGATGATTAGGGCTCAGGGTTAAGTGTTTAGGTTAGTGTGTCAGATTAGGGTTAGAAAAAGAAAAATATTTGAGGTCTAAGACTAAGTTCAATATTTTTCAGTGGCTACAGTTATTCCCGTAGCTTGTTGTGGGTACCTGACATCTAACCAAAGAGTTTTAATATACACAACACACATCAAAAAAGTAAACGCCAAACTTCATGTTCCTTCATTCTGGGAAGCAAAATAACTGAGAAACAATAATAGGTCAGAAGTTTCGCAGAAGTCAGACATTTCGCTTGACACCGGCTTTGAAAATTCTGCAGTCAAACAAGGTGTAAAGCTTTGGTTAGTAGGCTTGAGAGCAGTTATGTCCAGCCCTAATGGCTTACTGAGCCAAAAATTATGTCACTATCTTAACCATGGTCGCACAGTGAAAGACATAGTAATGAGGGCCACACATTAGATGGCTTACTGTGATCTTAGCAAATTAAATTCAGCATAAGATAATGTCCTGAAAGCGTTCGAATCCTAACAGCAATGGCAACAGACGTGAAAGTGGCACTGAGGACTCAGTGGTGGGTTTAGAGTTGGGGGGGCCCGAGGCAAGACTAAAAAAGGTGGCCCTCTGATGACGTCATCATAATCAGCCAACCATGATAATCACGTTTGATTTGCCTAAGATACAGTCACCCAAGGATATGTTCCTCAGACTACGGCAAAACTGAAATAGCAGGAGAAAATGCAAAAGGCTGTTCATGATACACAACTTTGAAAGCACTGAAAGTTGGGAAGACATGGCTAAAAGTTAGGCAATAGCAAGTTGGCATCGCCCCCACTTTGTTTTCGCGCCCCTTTTCTCTGAATTCACCATCAATAAACTACACAGTTTCCTCCTTTGAAAGTTTCACACTTTCCCCATTTGAAAAAATGCTTGGTAGTTGGTATCCTGAATTTTTTCACATTGAAGTCTTTGTGGGAATCCATGAAACTAAAAACAACAACCAAGAAGATTCAAAACACCAAATTTGTTTTAAATTTCATCCGTTTAACTGCAAAAACATTGCATATGTTGCAGAGCAACAAGGATTCCGTTGTGATGCATCAGCTCTCAAACTTCATTTGCTTGGGCCTGAAGTGATAATGTCGTCTGATTATTAACAAAGGTGTTTGTTTGAGGTAATGCACATTCGTAATGAAACATCACATGGACTTTTGCCATGAAAATTCGGCATTACCATGTAAGAGTGCTTTGGCAACAACTTGTTTTAAAAGCAGATAATGTAGATGCCTTGTGTATTATTTGCGTTATCGAGTTCATTCAGCAGTGTTTACAATCGCATTGCATAATCCTTTCAGTTGTGTTTTAGCGTCCCACGGTTACGGCGTGCAAAAGCGCTTTGTGCAAATTCTGTGCCTTGAGCAGCAATGCATGTTGTTGTGGGGAAAATGAGCTCGCTCGCGTTTAACAGGAAAGGCGCGCGTTCCCGTACCTGTAAATAGATCGCATTTCCTTGAGGCAAACCCACGAATCGTTCCTGCTTGGAAAAAAACACAAGCTGTATGCGTAACACTGATGCGTCTTCGTTAAATTAAGTAAAGATCAAAAATGGCTCGCGCACATCCAGACTTTGATAACCCAAAACAAGCTTCGTCGCAGCTCGTCCGTCAACCTGCAACGCGAAAACAGATGCTTCCGGCAAAACAACCCATGTTGCAGAATCTCCGAAAACGTAACGCGGTAAACAATCTTGCTCAGTGCGCAGTCACCGTGACGTCACGTGGTTGCAGGCCGCGCAAATGATCCATAGGAAAAAAAGACCTTCGGTTGCCACGTGCGAAGCGAAAGTAAAAGTGACGCCGCGCGCAGGCAACCTTGAAGGGAAAAACAGAACAGTATTTTTTAACTGCGGTATCGGGTCAAAAAGATCATTCTATCATTTTGCCATTCTGTGATTCTGCATCAAATTTTATATGCCGACGAACGAATATTGCATCTCTACGCGACGAACTTCTAAGCAGATTTGTCGAGACCAGCTGTTGCAACGAACGTAAACTGAAGATCTCAAGCAGAGTTTGGTTGTGCACGTGTCCGAGCTAAGAGCCACAAATCTCGGTAAGTCTCACCCCAATTTTAGGAGCCTCGCTAAATTCACTTAAACGACAAAATATCCAAACGGTTGGGTTTGCCTGGAGTCTTAAGCATTTTTGCGACAAGCGTAATCGTGTGATAAGTGTGTCTGCATACGCTGTGTTTTTCTTTGATGGCAGTGAGCTTGCCAACGTGTGGTTGTAAAGTCTAACGCGTTGTGTGTCAGTGTTTTGTTTATTGCCAGAATCGTGTGTATTTTTGGCCGCTGCTAAGTTTGCTTTAATTCGGGAAAAACTTGCCTTTGCGCCTCACAGTAATCCTGTCATTGCGTGCTTTAACGAACTACTCGCGTACTGCGATCGCTGATTTCGCATTAAACAGAAGATACTACTCAGAATAAAACCAAACATAAAACGAGCCCTACACTGATTCGTAAAGTCGGTATCATTTCAGTTGCTTACTTCATGAGTCAAGAAGCCCCGCCTGCTTCACCCGATACCCATTGGGGCGAGATCGCATACGATAAGTATTTGCAGGCCCACCCTAACTATCGAGTCAAGCGTGGTGAAGTTTTGATCTTCTTGTTGGGTCGTTTTCCGGTCGAGTACACGGCCATTCCCCTGTGTGTCTTTTCCCCCTGTAGAAACTCGGAGTTGCTTTTGTTGGGTTGTTACAATCCGTGTAACAATCAGGCACAGACTAGTGAGATCCGCAGGTACCCCGCCATAGGTGTTTTTCATCTGGCGTAGGGCTCCGCGCACCAAGTTCGTGAGAAAGGAATAGATTAGCAAGGTCAGCCTTGATCCCGTTGTCAATTCTATGAACTTCGTACCGGGTAGACCCTCTGCTCCTTCATTTCCACATGACACGGCTTGGGGATTCGAGGCCTTTTGCAAGTACGTGGATAACCATCCAGATTGCGAATTAAAAAAAGGGATCTTGTCCTGTTTGTGGTCAGTTCTATCGTGGGCAAACTGACCTCCCTTCCTCTGGGGATTTACGAACCAGAACAAG
>Ga0210059_1002867_pt1 | contig 27284 bp, 16 predicted proteins | sample Ectturendosymbi2_FD_188042 | JGI IMG/M metagenome (GOLD analysis project Ga0210059, IMG submission 188042) | Ecteinascidia turbinata endosymbiont from Florida, USA - Sample 2 (SPAdes) (version 2) | ecosystem: Host-associated > Tunicates > Ascidians > Unclassified | place: Key West, Florida... | reverse complement strand
TACTCAATTAAAAGATTGTTAGCACCGTCCCACAGTTAAGATGTAGTGATCTTCAAACAAGTTCACCAACATTTCTGCAGGGACCCTCTAGTGCGTGCGCAGGGCCCCTTGATTGCATGCGTTGGGCCCCCATGAGTGCATGCGCAGAGCCCCTCTATTAAAGTTGTAGCAACTTGTAGGGCCCTTGAGTGCATGCGTGGGGCCCCACGAATGCATAGAAGGGCCCCGGTTAAGACACTCCTACATGGATGTTTTATGCAGAATTTTTCAACAATGTCTGGTTGCGATGTTCCAAATTGAAAAAATGATGGCTTGTTTTCCTGTACTTTTCCAAAAAAAGAGTGTTTTTATAGTTTAAAGTGCCAAATATCATCAAAACAACACACTGTCTTGCGGCAATGTCGATTAAAGGTCACTTAACAAAATTAACAATGTGGTGACAGGGGGCCCAAAAACTTCGAAATGACCGGCCAGGTGGGGCGACCGCCCCCCCCTGCCCTCCCGTCAGTTTCGCCACTGGTCACAACATCGGCCCTCCCTCATAACGCCACCAAGAATAAATGTTCCTGCCCACAGCGATCCGGTGAAAGGCTGGAACTTTCGCAAGGTCGATTGGAAGCGATTTTTCCTCCTCACAGGTGGGTTCGTCCAGAGATTGCAACCTCCGGACACACCAGACGTTGAGAGGACATGCCAAGATTTTATAGAGAGGCTGCTATCTGCGGCTTAACAATGTATCCCACGTGGCCGTCGGAAGAACTATGTGCCATGCTGGGACAAAGAGTGCGAGACCCTCTATTGCTCCTTCACCAGAGCACCAGTGGGGACTGACTGTGACAGAGCCGCTTCGTTCCTTCTATCTCGGCTAGAGCAGAGGAAGCAGGAGCGATGGGAGGAAGTTGTCAATTCCATCGACTTGTCACACGGAATTTGCCGCAAGGTGTGGAGACGAATCAACAAACTCACTGGCAGGTCTGGACACTCCTCTCGCCTGTGCCCCGTCTCGGCAAATTCCATCGCCTCGCAACTCGTGAAGAACGGGGCACACAGGGCCGGCGCCTGCGAGTATACCAGGTTCGTCAACAAGCAGCTGTCCGATCTATGGAAGATTCCAATACCTGAGGGTCACAGTATCTCCGAACCTTTAGGTCGGAGGAGCTTGATGCTGCCATCAGACGCCTGAAGCCAGAAAAGTCTCCGGGATGGGATTACATCTTCCCGGAGTTTATACTCCACGCGGTGTCAGCTCTCAAATCTTGGTTTTGCAACTTCTTTACTTCCTGCATACGCCAACTCAGAATTCGAAAGATCTGGAGAAGAGCACTAGTAGTTGGGATCCCTAAGCCAGAAAAGCCGCTGGAGGACCCAAAGAGCTATCGTCCTATATCGCTGCTGTGTGTCCCCTTTAAATCCTACGCTCGTGTCGAACCAATCATCGACCCACTGCTCCCACATGAGAATGCGGGCTTCCGACAAGGGAGGTCGGCCGTAGACCAGGTTACCCTGTTTTACACAGGACATTGAGGATAGCTTTTCAGCTGAAAAAAAGCCGGAGCTGTTTTTGTCGACCTCACAGCAGCCTACAATATTGTATGGCACCGCGGCCCCACCTGCAAGCTGCTGCGATTGCTGCCTGATAGACACATGGTGCACATGATCATGGAGATGGTTGGCAATCGCAGATTCACCTCCACCACCGGAAATGGCCAAAGGAGCAGGTTACGACGCCTTAAGGACGGTGTCCCACAGGGATCTGTCCTGGCGTCCCTTCTCTTCATCATCTACATCTCTGACCTGCCAACCACCATCTCCAGAAAGTATGCATATGCTGACGACCTAACAATCGTGCATGCTGATGGAGATTGTCAGGCAGTGGAAGGGGCGCTGAGCAAGGACATGGAAACACTAGGTGAATACCTCCAGACTTGGAAGCTGAAGCTCAGCACTGCACAAACGGTGTCGGTAGTCTTCCATCTCAACAACAAGGAACCTAAATGTGAGATGAAAGTCAACGAAACCCTGCCATTCTGCTCCGAGCCCAAATACCTCGGAGTAACGCTGGATAGGTCGCACACGTACCGCCGACACCTTGAGTCACTTCGCAAGAAGCTGACATCACGCGTCGTACTCCTGAGGCGGCTTGCTGGCTCCGGCTGAGGCGCTGGACCAACAACGTTGCAAACAGCCACCCTGGCCCTGGTGCATTCGACTGCAGAGTACTGCGCTCCTGTTTGGTGCCGCGGTGCTTATACCCTCATCAACAACCCTACCATCAACGACGCCTTGCGAATTGTGACTAGATGTCTGCGTCCTACACCAGCGGACAACCTTCCAATCCTCGCATCCAACCTGCTGAGCTTTGTCCCAATGGAGCCTGGAATCTGCTCCACTCAGCGCTCACCCTTCCACCGAGTACAGATGCACATTGCCTCAAATCGAGACACCCATTTGTACCGGTTCAACCACTTCCGCACTGGTGTCGGACGCTTCCGCTCCTGCTTGTACAAATGGGGTATGGCCTTCTCTGCGGCCTGTGAGTGTGGCGCAGAAGAACAAACCGCCGACCATGTTGTCCTACAAAGTCCAATCCAGCGACCTCCTGATGGACTGCATGTGCTGACGGTTCTGGACGATGGGGCAACCCAGTGGCTGCTCAACTCCTGCCTCGAAATCTAGCGCGCTTAAGCAGTGGATAGAGAAGAACTCGCTCAAAAGAAGAAGTAAATTATGTGTTTCTCCACACTCACCTTATTATTTACAAAAAAGCTTATTATCAATCTTTGATTATGGTAGCATTATCTATGATTATTGTTGCGAAGGCGGCAAACAAATGATTGAAAAGACACAAATCAGCGAAATTTATTTTTAGATGCTTCAAAACTATGTCTTCTAATGACGTGCTAACGGATTTGATCTCATGAATTTTTTATAACGTAGAGAAAAATTTACGCTCCACAACCGTTACAAGTTAATGTTCGACATTGTGCTTTTTCTCTTTTCCTCCAGCATTACAAGAGTGTTCAAATAATTCTCTCATCTTTACGCAATGCGTCACCAATTAAACATTAAGCTTCCACTATATTTAAAAAATGGTTTGTCATCCCATTTTTCCTAAACAACTCCAGCTTGTGCATGGAACTCTCTCCCGCTTGAAATAAAAATCATTAACAGCTACTCCATCTCCACGAATCGTTGAAATGCTTATCACCGAACAAAATCCAATACCTATCATCTGCTTGAAATTAACCCACGAGTGGCGTTTATATGTTCAGTGCTGCGTGTTGCTCACAGTCACTTGAATATGACTAACAACACTGTATCATCCAAGTGTATGTGGCGACGTGGAAACTGAACTGCACTTCCTCTTTCACTGTAGAATTTACAGTAATGATCCTGCAACACTTTTTCGTAGTGTTCGTAATGTTTTGCTTAAATGCGTCCTTGGCGAAAGAATTGAATTTTGGGCCAAACTGATTTGCTGCATTGGTTTCTGTTTGGTTGGCCATAATTATCGGTTCAAGCTTCCATCGGTATTTTAGTGCTTTCAGACACGTTTTGAAAATCCTGCAATAGATTTTGATCATGCTCGTTATGAAACTTTGTATGGTTTCATTGATAAGCTCGTCACGATACGAAAAAATGCCTCAGTCAGATATAGCACCTGTTGCATATTGCCATCAAATAAATAAATGGGTAAATAAATTTATTCAAACCTGTTGTTATGCTTTCCTGGGAAGTTTCGTTTATTACATTTCAAATTGCAGTGTTATAAGCCATAGGCACCGCAAAAATAAATTGAAGCTTTTCATGAGAATGACTGGGAAACTTTTGCCCACAACATTGTATTTTCCTTATAGGCCTATACCCGTAATTTTTGAAAAGTTCCGGTTTTTCCGTTAACAGTTACGTTTCTTTTTAGTCCAGAAATCATTCCTTTTCGTGATTCTCACGCTTCGCACAAAAGTCGTCCGTTCCTTTACAATAAAAATCGATGCCACCAGGAACATTTTATGTCAATGCATGATGGTGTGTTTCACAAGCGTACGGAGAGGGGACCACCGGGCCATGCCCCCCTCAGACCCTAAAAATAAAAAAATGTATAAACAGCATTCGGCATTGGCGCAACTAAGGGGGTCAAGGGCCTCAATTTAAAATAAACTGGCTTTGTTTTCTGGTCACTGATATACGCACTACGCAAATTTTTTTATGACTACTGTACGTTTCCTCTGCTTGATTTTCATTTTACGATTTCATTCTTTCACTGACAAAATTGCTTCACACGTGGCTGTTAAGTAACTTAACACAGGTAACAATGAACACCAGAAAAAAGCTTCGGCTGGCGTAAGATTTGAGCTCACAAACTTCAATAAGCGCCTTCGATAAGCGATACATGTCTAAAACTTTCAACATCCAAGCACGCATAGAGGTTTATTTCATGAGCCTCAGACAACAAAAGTTCAGTTTTCTGTCGCCCCGGCTAATACGTCTCGTAAAAGCATTATGCAAAACCTTGTTTCCAGAATGCACACAAATGCGTGGTTTTAGGTGTAATTTTGCAAAATTTTTCCGGAGCATGCCCCGGAATCCCTAAAATGGTCGTGCCTTCGACACTTCCCCTAAAGTTAATTTGTGACGTCACACGATTTTGAAGAAACTTGCCCCCTCCTCAAAAATTATCTGCGTACGTCACTGGTATGTTTCATGATCTGTACGCTCTCACCTTCGTTCATGCAACTATTGGAGTCGGAAGGGGAGTAGGGGTCTTGGCAATCCCCTTGGATTTAAAAATTTAACATTTTCCTATTAGATTTTCAGCAAAAAAGGTCATTTTCTTAGTGTCGAGTCGGTAAAATGTAATTTCTCCCCTTTTGGCCACACCTTGAACACATTATTTTGGCCACTCCGGTAACAATCCACTAATGTCCCCGCCTTGGAAAAAAAGCTTCCGATGCCCGTGCTTGCAACTGCTGCAAACTGCAACTAGAAACAACCCGGTGGGCGCATAACTTTGTTTGCACAGTCAAAGACAAAGCATACCACCTGTATGCAAGATGACGTACTACAAAACATTATTTTAATGTTGCACCTGCGTCACCGGAATATCCAGAAATATTGAGTCGATATTGCGATGATGGTGCGCCTATTTGGAATAACCTGAAAAACAGCTCGTTAACTTTACCCTGGTCAAGAAACTCTGAAAGCGTTAATGTCTATAAGCTTGATATTGTACATTACCGTACATGACACTTTTGTATATGATTTATCAAAGTCAAACATACTGTACATGCTTCAAAATAAACGAACATGTTAGGAATACCGAGTTTAAGACAGAAACCTGAACGTTTTCTGGAAGACAATTCTCTGCCATTTTTCTTTATCTGTTGTCCGAACCTCGGTTCATTCATACAAAGCTTTTTATCAATCTCCAAATTGAATTAACAATGCGCACGGTCAATATTGACGACAGGAAAACAAGAAACATGCAAGTAAAACGCAGCGTTGCTTCAAATGCCTAAAATAACTGCCCTGATACAAAAGTTGGGCATCGACAAATTTAACCTGTTTTACAGATATATAAATCACGATTATGCTGAACGTTTACCATATCTAAACTAGTAGAAATGTAATTTTGAACTACAGTGACGTCTGTTTTTCCTGCCGTTTACATGCGGTTTGTAAAATTTGATAAAATTCAAGATATCTATTCATCAAACCAAATGACATAAAAAAATTATTGCTAATTAGGGGAAGGTGGGGCATAGTAGGATTGGGGAACAGCCGTATTTTTTGATTCATTCAAAAAGTTGAAAACGTTGAACTTCAACTTTCCATGGTAATTTAGTCCCATACCAGCCGTAGTACTAAAGTGAATTTTTCCTTGATAGGCAGCCGTTGTTACGATTTAAAGAGAAATTTGTGCTTTTGCTACCCAAAAGCAATTCATAAAACCGCATTTAGATTTGGGTTTTGCCCACGTTAATCAACATCTTCTGTTCTGAGGTTTTGCGACGTTGTAGTCAGGGCAATGAAACATTATTTGAGAATGCCAGATTTTAAATTCTTTTTAGGTTGAGTAGATATTTCTCAATTTTATTTTTTAGATGTGCATGCTTGGGGCACATCTGACAAAAAAGGGGCACACCAAACACATTGCCACTAGGTCAGTCTAAACAAGGTAAAGCTTGAGGGGTTATGCTGGAATGCAGTAGAGAATAATTCTAATGTATGAGCATTTTTAGGTTTGTTATGTGCTTAGAGGCACATTGTATTTGTATGGTAAAGCATGAATTTCAACATACTGCATTGGTTTCATTTAATATTTGGTAATCATACAAGTTGTTTTGCAATGCAGTGATAGTGGGTAATTAGAATGTGTAAAAAGTGGAGAGGCAATCAGCAAGTGCCTACTTTACATGGGATATCACATGAACATTATGCAGTGCATGCAACCCAACGTTTTATTGACTGGTCAGGTGTACCCATGCTCATGTCGAGTGTGCCCCAGGCCTGGGCACATTCGACAGAAAAAGTACCCTGTTCAAATTGATTGTAAAATGTATTCTGAAGGGCGTTGTTTTCATGTTTTGGCATGATATTGTGTATATAGAGTTGCTTTATTGTGTGACAAATTTTGAGCTTGTTTGGACTTGAAATAAAGTAGAAGTGGTTGAAAATGCAAAAAAGTGTCGTTTGCACCCCCACCTTCCCCTAAATGTGTTGGCATTGGGTTATATGTCTTCCATGATTCCTTAAAAAACGAACAATAGACAAAGTTATAGAAATTGCAAAGACTTTGAAGTTTGGGGAAATCTAGGTGTTTACATCTCTCTTATTTGACAGTTCGCTTTTCAGTTGTTGCGATTTGTCGAAAGGTATTGCGTGCAAACAATCATGCAACAAAAGACGAGCTATTTTTGCGGTTGTTGTGCGGAATATCTAAATATAAGCGCATCGTCGAGAACTAAACTGTAAACAGAAGACTACGTTATTATTCTTACTCAGGGATGCCGGCGCAGCGGTAGGGAAGGGAGGGGGCAGAAATGGAGTTTAAGTCAAAGGAGACTTATAAAAAATCATAAAATCGTTAATGATTATATGCTTGTTTCTGTTTAACAACAATGTTGACCTCAAAAATAACAACAGAATTTTTAGAAAATCCATCTGAATTTTCTTGATGCGCAAATAGCTGCAATAAATGTGTTTCGATTCGGTTTTGATAAACTATGCAATTGCCTATGATATTATTATGAAAAGGCACTTCCGTCCCGTTGACCCTATTTTGCAAGAACAGGGGGCAATGCCCGCGTCATTTCCCCCTCTCCGGTGTCCCTGTTCTTACCTGTACTTCGCATAACGTTCAACCTCACTGAAATCTTTGAGATCTATCCGAAGTTCATAGTTTCGGCCTGAAGTGATCTTGTGGAGATCGCCCAGCCCTGCATTTAATAAGATTATAGCAATCAACAGGAAAAAGCGTGCCACTCTTTCAAATCGCTGAGTTGTACGTGGTGTAGTATGAACGAACCGAACCAGTAGTTCCCTCGCATCTCCCCAAAACCGTTCACGTAATCCTCCCACGTCCGCGCAAAGCTCAGTGTGGCATCCACTCTTCTTTGAATCACCTTTCAAACAATGTCTGATCAATACGAAGGCGGACATTTGGCACAAGTAGCTTTGGTGCTTGACAGCACTTTTCAAAGTTTCATCAAATAGTATTTGACCGCTTATAAATGTTTGATTTGCAAAATAGGCAGTTCATGTATTTAGGCAATTTTCTAAGTCCTGTTTGCAATAACCGTGTTTAGAAACACAACGATACGCACTCTCCGCATCGATGTCCCCATAAGCACGCTGGGTGGGGGTGTCAAAGCTGAATTTGTCCCCATGCGCGATGAACCGTAGTTGCGCCACTGTTGTTCCCAAATCTGAAACTTTACGTTTTTTTACAAAAAATGAACCACAGGTAATCAACTAACCATCCATCCTCCTCCGTCTGTTTCCATATCGCAAAAAGCGTCCCTTCCTTGTCCATAGTTTCCCCGATAAGGATAAATTCTGTAAACGCCGCTCACGCCTGTACTTTGCCTCAACTCAGAACAGCTTGTTGGATGCCGAGAAACTGCGAACATATGATACGAATCAAACTTAGAATTTCTGTTCTAGAGTCACAATCAAATATTTTGCATATCTAATAGGAGTAGTAGCATTACAGGCAATAGAAGACACATTTGAAGTGCGTCGGTAAAGCTCACACTTAACATTGATGAGTGCTCTAAATCTAATTCCATTAGTTACAGAGAAGACAATGTTAATGAAAACCACACACTAATTAATAACTGGCATCAAATGTCCATGTTGAAACTGTCGTTTGCAGAGTTTTTAAAGTTTGTTTGTTCCGACCAAATTACCCAGCATGTGTTGATAAGGAAAAATTTGCGAAACCTCTTACAACGATTAACTGTACAGCTGCATCAATACAGCGCCTTTCTAATGCAATAATTCGAGAGCGTGTTGTGCCAGCACCAAGCATTGTGATAAAACTGTGGTATTAGCACACAACACAACGGTCAGACATTGCGACAGAACAAGAAAGCTCCCTTGGAATTAGGAGTATCTACAAAATCTCGTCCTCAGACTCCTCACGCTATAAGAAAGGCTTTGTTAGTCAGTTCGTGCTGATGCGTTCAGGCAAGGGGATGTTAGTCATGGCGTGGTTGTGACGAGTTTAAGTCAGTGACTTTGATAATCTGACTGCTATGCAAATAACTACTCTTCAGCTCCCACAGATTTACAAATTACTTGAAACTGCTGCTGCCCACTCCGACTTTACGAAGTTTCTTCGATGGCCATTAGTGTCCGATGAATAGGCTAAACCCTGGGTTGTTAAACTTGGGGGGAGAAATGTTTGCAAGAGGGACGCGGGTATGACAACGACATACTGTTGAAAAGCAGGTTAATGGCAAATTAATTGTTGTTCTGTTTTTTTTTGTGTTTGATTTTGAGATCACCTGAGGCGCGAATATCCATGACTAATGCCAAAGGGGCGCGCCTGAAAAAGTTTAAGACCTCTGGGCTGAACGCAATGCCCCAGTCAACAGACTAAAGAAGAAAACCATAATTTCTCCTTCAAACATCAGCAGTTAATATCGTTGCCGTACCAGTCATACAAAAAATGTTAACTCATGAACAGTTTTCCCTCTATAAAAATTCTACACTGAGCAAATGTTTCTTTTGTTGCGTACTAAGCGCATGCAATTGCGCAACCACACGGGCACACAAACAGTGAAGCGTTCCAAGCGTTGAAAGGGCTATGCGACTTATATGTACATGTATCAAGTTTGAAATCAGTGCTCGAGAATGAGATTTCACTGCGCAAGTTGTCTGGTGGTTCTGCGCAGTTGCGCACCTTAGAGGGACACTGCTCATGAAGGATGAGATGAGCAGCTTTTTCTGTCAAGTGGTTTGGCTGTCGCATGTTCAAACGTGGTTTTGCTCTTGTACACGTAACTTATTGTACCATCGAAATCAAATGTGGTTCGGTTCAAAAAACTTATCGTTCGTAGTTGCAATATGTCATGCGAATTTTTTGCAAGATCTATAATTTAGTCAGCCAATACAACATAAAATTATGTATCGTTTTTATTTGAATGTTTTTATACTCCTTATAACAAATAAATGGCTATAAAAGTGTGCTATGGTCATTATCGACAGTTCACAATTTTATTTGCTGAAACGTTTAAAGCAAAAATAAACATACATTTTCTCTTTCAATGTATTCACCTGCTTCATAGCTTATCTTTCGAAAAAACTCTCCCTATCTATATCTAATATTTGAATTAATTAAAAGGGCGCATATTTTAACTTTGCCATGGGCGCCATGTTGGATAGACACGCCACTGTCTTTGACAGCCTAATATCCTTGGTTAGTTTGACAAGGATTTCTGTCACGCAATTGTACATTTGTGTAGAGAAGCCAGTCTGCTAACTGTGGCATGGAGTGCTGAAAATAGTATTGTTCACTTCTCTATTAAGCACAATACGTAATCTTGCAGTATCAGCACAGGAATGATGTATAAAATTTTGGAACGCTTCAATCCTTGCGCTGCCTATTATGTTCGACTCAAAACCAAAATATCATGAGTCGAACGAAACCGATTCAAACCAGCATTATGCATTGCCTGGTATTGATAAAGTTGACAGACTACAAATATATTGTCGAGGTTATGTGGCAGCAAAGGCAGTACAGTGATGTAATTATACTGCTGATCATTGCTGATTGTGGAATTGCTGATTCTATGATGTAATTTATTTATTTTTCACAGTTAGTCAGTACCAATTCATCAAGTGCATTACCATGAAATAACATAAGCCAAGAGCAGAACTGCCTTGACACGTCGTCGGTTGCATTTTTCAGAAGCCGATATACAGTAATATACTATACGCTACAGAATGCTCAAGAAACGCATAAATCGCTTACGTAGCATCTCGTGACTGCCTCCGTAATCGCATACAGGCAATGCAACTCTCAAGTTGTTTTTGCAATCTTATTGTTGAGAAGCAACGAAGACTCATATCATGGAAGAAATCAACAGACCATTGCTAATTTCGATTGGTACTGTGAGACGAATAACGAATAGGCTTAATTTTCACAAGACCGATCTTTTTCTGCGATGTGTTAACGTGAAACCAGGGCGACTCTATTGTCGAGGAAGCTAATACACTTTTTAACAAAAAGTTGAGTTGGACATAGGAAACCTGATATGGGAATAGAAAACAACGCAAAATTGGAACTAAATTCTGTCAAATTTTCCTTAGCAATTTAGACATCTTCTGGCCAATTTGGCCTTCAGTAAAATCTCGGAAGAAAAAACAATAACAGCATGAATTTATGCCCAATTTTTCCAGGAAATAGAAAAACTGGTGCATTCTGCCGCTCAATTTATGCATATTATTTTTCAAGTGCATATAAATTTATTCGCTCAACACGCAAAGACTCGCGTGAAACCAAAAATCAACCGCGTTCGGAAGGTAGTCAAACTTAGACAAAAACCAATTGTCACTGAAAGGTCGTAGATGTGAGTTGTTCGAACGCTTGCTATCCGCGTTAAACTCAGGGCTGCGGAGCCCTTGTACAAATGAAATGGCTCCGGAGCTCTCTCTTTTCGTAACCATGGCTCCAGCTCCGGCTCCGGAGCTGTGTTTTTTATAACATGGCTCCGGCTGTGCTTTGTTAACAGCGGCGTACGAGGCAGAGGGGAGGGGGGGCGGCCGCCCACCCAGCTTGAAAATTTCAGGGCAAATTTTGTTTTTCATGGCAAGCGCAGGTTGTTCAATATTCTGAATGATAAAAAATATATCTTCAATACAGTGCATTCAGGGCACACTCTGTTTTTCAGGGCAAGCACAAGTTGCTCAAAAAACCTGAACGTAAAAACTATATTCAATACAGTGAAAAATTTCAGGGAAATCTCTGTTTTCAGGGCAAGCTCAATTTCCTCAAAAATCCTGAAAGATAAAAAGTATTTCAATGCAGTGAAAATTTTTAGGGCAAACTCTGTTTTTCAGGGCAAGCACAAGTTGCTCAAAACTCTGAATATTAAAAGATTCATATTCAATGCAGTGAATTCAGAGCACACTCTGTTTTTCAGGGCAAGCAAAAGTTGCTTAAACATCCTAACTGTAGAAAGTATATTAAATGCTGTGAAAAACTTCATGACAAACTCTGTTTTCAGGGCAAGCTCCAGTTCCTCAAAAATCCTGAAAGATGAAAAAAAATTCAATGCAGTGAAAATATTCAGGGCAAACTCTGTTTTTCAGGGCAAGCATAAGTTGTTCAAAACTCCTGAAAGATAAAAAAATATTTCAACACAATGAAAAGTTTCAGAGCAACTCTGTTGTTCAGGGCAAGCTAGTTGTTCAAAACTCTGAATGATAAAAAATCAGTGACGGACCGTCAGGGGAGGAAAGGAAATGAATTCCTCCCCTACCAAATCATGAAATGTGCAAAACAAATTAGGGATCCAAAATAACAAATTGAATAAACATTTGTCCATTCATGATAAAAAGGTGAAAATATTGTATGATTCTAATCATTTTCATAGTCAATACATCTGAATTTGCGTATTTCTTCTTCAAGTCAGGGGAAAGTCACGAAGGGAGGCAGCGACTGCTTGTGCTCCTCTCACCGGGTGGCTTTCGCATTGAGCAGTTTGTCACAAACTGTGGTGGTGAGCGCTTGCCGTGCAATTACCTTTATGTCAGCTCTGTAACCTTCATGTCAGTAACAGTGTAATGTTTGTGTACACTTTTAATATATGTACTCCTACTGTATGCTCTCACATTCCATAGACTGGCACTTACTTGACGTTGTGCATGATATACTGACTATGCAGCGTTGTGTCACATCAGTGGCTGGTCAGACATGCAGCTTCAGTGGTAAGGCGGCGAAGGGAGGCAGCCAATATCTCTGCCTCAGTGAAAAGGTTTCATTGTTACGACATAGTTAGGCAATTCTATCCTACCGATATGGCGTCACTGGCGTGACCGACAAGTCGCGTTGGGAAAACTTGCTATGAAAATGTGTGGACTACAACAGGATTTTGTGACATGAAAAATCTACCAAGAAGTCTCAGCAGACATGCCAGATCAAAAAATAACATTCAAAACCAAAATTGCTTTAAACACTTTTGGAAGCGCAATGATATACTTTCACTGTGAACGAACAGCGGAGACTAAATATCAGCGTTCACAATACTATAGCAAGGGAAAACCGAGAGATTTTGAAAGAGCTCATTAATGTAAATTGCATCCCAGACAAACAGCAATTAGCATTTTAAAGCAACAATGAGATCGATTTTCTCTAACTGTGGCAACTATGTGGAACTTTTACATACTCTTGCTGCGAAAGATGAAAGATTAGCTAGACATTTAGATACATCTACTGTGTTTTCTGGCTTCTCAAGCATAATTCAGAAAGATTTAATTGCAGCAATAGGTGATGTGGTTAGATATGATAAAAAGGAGATACGTGGAGCCCCAAGGAAATAAGTGCAGAAGTAGACGAGTCAACGGATGTCACAAACAAAACTCAAATCTCTGTCATTACGTGGCTAAAAAGGAAGCGTTCGTGGGATTTGATGATGTGAGTAATGACAAACGAGCCGCTGCTACATTTTTTAGTTGTCCTTCCTGTTTGCATTTATTCATGTATGCTTATTTTACATGGTGAACAGCCAGCCAGTACTATTTAGTCAGTTTGTGAAGTAAATTGGTTAGCGTTGCTGCGCACCAGTGCGCGGCGTTGACCTGCCGCGCTGTGTGCAGACGCGTTGACATAGTTGCTTCATTCAAGCTTCCAAGTGTGGGTGAGCGTTTGGGGGCGAATGAAGCACCCGAGTATGCTGTCCGTGTGAGGCTGTCATCTTCTAGTAACAAACGGATGAACATAGTCGTTCAAATGTGCTCACTGTTTCTTCTGATTGCTTGTTGTGGCTGCATCATATCCTGGTAGTGAGTCGGTTGCTTTTTGTGCTCCGTATCGAACGTGTTTTGTATTTCCTTCGCCAATGCGTTGAACCTCCGGTTCGATTTGATTTTAGGTGGGGGAGGATGAAGTGAATTGATGCGTGTTGTTGCGCACTAATGATCTGCAGCACTGCGCGCAGTCGTTTTTTTACTTTGCATATTTCATTGAAGTTCTCTGTAGCTGCCGACCATACTGATAGTCTGCATTCTCGGTTGGATCACTGTATGCATTCTAAAAGTATGCATAAGTTGTAAAACTATTTCAACTTTTCAGTAAAGCCGTTAAACAAGTACAGTAGGTGACAAGTCACTTCAGTTTGGTCCTCCTCTATGTTAGTTTTTTTTCAAATCTAGAATCGCCATTGCATCTGCGTGTGTGTAACAAATTATGACATGGGATAGAAAGCATAAATCCCTTTACCGACCGCGCGAGCGACTAAAGTGGCTCAAAGTTTTTTTGTTATAACTCGCCAGCCGCTTCAGCTACAGAGGTTTTCAAGCCCTCTACGGATGCGGAAAGTCTTCTTGGTTCTATCAAAAAAAACATTTTTTGATTCGGGTAAGGGGTTCGCCTGGGGGAGGCTCGCAAATTGGGGGTGTTTTCGGTTTTTTGACCAACTTTGACGCGCCCTGGACGCCAATCCCATGGGCCAAAATTTTGGCTCAAACTTGTTGTGGAAACTAGACGATCTTCCGCGTCGATAGAGTCCTTGCTTGACCTTCTAGCATGTCTGTAACCAAACTTATGGCCCAAAAACCCCATTTTGCCCCCAAATCAGAAAATTGCAGAAAATGCATGAGTCACCCACTGGCCGCTACTGTAGCTCGCGATAACTCTGCGCTAGACGATGCTAGCGAGCTATACGAGCTTTCAAAAGACTCATGAAGTCTTCTTGTTTGCACTGAAAACAAAACATTTTAGATTTGGGTTCGGGGTTTTCGGTGGGTGGGGTTTGAAAAAGGGTAGTTTAGACTTTTTCTTAATTTTTTCTTTATGACGTCATCGCCTCCACAAAGGGCCAAAATTTTGGCTCAAAGTTTGGTTGGATTCTAGGCTGGAATATGAAGCTTCAGAGGCCTAGATCGACTTCCTAGCGTTTCTGGTGCCCAAGTAGGGGCCATAAGACCCCAAATCTTGTAAGGATTCCCTAGGGAATTAGTGGGGATTCCCCTAATTATTTTTTGTTTATATTTCCATAACTTTTGAACCAGAAATGCTAGAAAGTCCATCAAACCCTCTAAAGACTCGTATTGAAGCCTAGAATCCAAAAAAACTTCGAGTCACAAAATCCGATGGATGGTTCGACCCCCAGGAAGTGACGTCATTATCCTAATGTAAACAATATATGCATAAGCATCCTCTCATTGTGTAAACATCAACAAAAAACCCGTGATCTCAAGCTGAAAATTTTTTTTTCCAGTCTAAACTACTAGTCTTTACGAATCTTTAGAGGGTTTGAACAACTCTCTAGCCTTTTCTAATGGCGAGTTATGGCCATATCCAAAAGGGGTGTTATTTTTCCTTTTGGTAACTTTTTAGGGGTCGAAATTTTGACCAATTTTTGGTTTTGGTGGCATAAGTTTTGATCCAGATATGTTAGAAAGCCAATCAAGGGCTCTAAAGTTTCGAGAGATACCCTAGTTTCATGAAAATATTCGATCGAAAATGTGGGCCCATTTGATTGGCGTCCAGGGCCGGTCAAAGTAGGCCATAAAAACGCAAAAACACCCCCACTTTGCGAGCCTCCCCCAGGCGAACCCCTCACCCGAATCAAAACATTTTTTTTTTAATACAACCACGAAGTCTTACCGCATCTGTAGAGGGTCTGAACTACTCTCTAGTTATTGTGACTGGCGAGTTATAACTAAAAAACCGAGAGCCCATATATTGGCTCTGGTTGGCGTTAAAGGGAAACTATCAGGTTTCGAAGAGATAATGCAGTCAAACAACGCTTTTTTAAGAAATGTACTACGGTAATAATGGTGATCCGCTTTGCCCCTAACAAAAATAATAATCAAAAGGTCGTTGAAGAACAAGCGGTTTGACGAGGCACTAAGTGCTATGTCAAGATTTCTCTTATCAATTTGGAAGTTCCAGCAATTTGCACAGTTTAACGGTACCCTAATGTTATAAAGTCTCATGAGGGCAAATTGAGGCCTGTCTAAGACAAAATAGCACACGAACAAATGGACAAAAAATGCCTTAAAAATACGAACATTTTAAACTATCTCCCAAGTTGACACTTCCAGCATATTTGTGGTTGAATACCAATCATTTACGAAATTTTCGATCAGATAACCTGTCCCAAGATAAATCTTGTAAGGAGATAATTAACGAGCAAGACAAAGAAAAATTCAAGTAAGATTTCTTAAAAATGATCAGAATATAAAATTTCATCTTTATTCTTTGAAAGTTGCTATGCAATGTTTTGAAAATTTCGGGAGGGCAAATGCCCCAAATGCCCCCCCCCTGGTTGCGCGCCTGTCACAGAGCAATGATAACGCCAGTAGCCTATGTCGTCTGCTTGCTAAGCTCATTCATATTAGTCCGAGTTACTGGACGATTTTGAAATTATTCTCGAAATGGGAACTGTACATTGGATTGGAATCAAATCCAATGTTCTATACCAGGGGCAGGGACCCGACTAGGGGGGGCGGGGGGCAATGCCCCGGGGTGGCACTTTCCGGGGGGAGCGGCACTTTTCAAATGTGGGCAGTGGCGTAACTGACGGGGTGCGCGCCGCCCCTCCTGGCAAGCTAAATGCAAAAAATGGTCCCCCTCTTAGAGATCTCATGAGCTGCAGAATATGAAAGTGCTTTTGTAAGTTTTGGAAATCCGTTGGTCTTGACGTTTTAAAAACTAAAATAGTGCAGTGTTTAGCATACTAACAGTCATCAAATGAATCCAAAATCGAAGTTGTTGCAATGGCGTGCAGTACGCAGTACATCATCAGTACATCATCTTGAACGTGCATACTGCATACTATGCGTGATGTAATAATCGCCGTAGTTGTGGAATGTTGCCCACATCTGCGACCATTATATTTCTGCTTACTTTGGAGTGTGTGATGCAGTTGTGAATACGTTTATGTTTGAAAACTTTCGTGTATTTTAACTTGAGATTAGACAGAGACCCTGAGATTAGAATACAGAGAAAGTTGGGTAGCGACACTACAACTTCTTTTCTTGCTTTGTAAAGCCAGTTTAACAAAGCTGTTTGAAATTCGCCGCTGAAGTTGAACCAGCGGTGTTCATTTCAGCATCTCGGCTGGAGGTGGTAACTTCGTTTTCTGGCCATCCCGGCAGCGGGTACGGCAGTTATCGTCTGCGCAGCGCACTTTACACCTTGAAGTATGCGATGAAGTGATACACATCTACAAATTAAAACAGGTTTAAAGCGTTTTGATAGGTTTAAGCGTTGAAGCCAGTGATTCCCATGGTATGGGTCGCGACCCAAACAAAGGTTGCGATTTCGCAGAGGATCAGAAAATAGGTCGCGCCGAGGCGACCAAAAACCTAAACCTGTGTTGTAATTCTTCAAACTTGTTTGCTTGTCTGTTTGTAGTGTAGCGTAGGTACTTGAGAAAAGAGTAAACTGCTGACACTGAAAACAAATTTCGCAACCTACTGCCAAAAATCTTACGCTGTTTGAGACTTGGGTCGCAAGATGTTCACCAATTCATATTTCAGTCACGCTCGAAAAAGTTTTGGAGCCGCTGGTTAAAGCAGTATGCAATCATTATCAGGAGTGGTCTGATAACCATCCACATCCGGATTCACTATCATTTCTCAACTTTTTCTGAGTATTGCAAACGCTCTATACGGCAATTTGACACTAACGTTATCAATAAAAAATTTTGGTGTGTATCCCATTTCTTTACTTAGTGATCTTTGTAATGTTAATTATGCACTACAGATTGCAGTTTTGACAACGAAATACAAATATGTGCAACAATAACATACGAACTAGGATTAAATGTGAATTCTGGTGCTCAAAAACGTAAACAGAAAGCACAACAGTAAATTCAAAGTTCTGCTGCAAAGTTCAGAAAGCTGACAAAATTTGTTGCTGGTTCATCACCCCGACTAACAACAATTTAGCTGAAACAGGTCAGTTTGTAATGCTTTACTAGTAATTATCCAAGTTCAAAGACAAGGTTTTCTTGCCTTTGCTACTGCAAATTTATTGATTTATTTCATCAAAAAATTGATATAATTTAAAAGGCCACATGTATTGACCTAGGAAATATCTAACGCCATGGACACTCAATGAGAAGTTCTTGGTCAACAATTTTGTGACATGAATTGCGACAATTATGTCCATCCACGGAGATGTTCAGTTTATAAGCCAACTCAAATACAAAACACATGTAGAAGCAACTGAAAAGTTCACATTTACGCCTAGTAACTTAACGCTGTTGCACAGTTTCAATTATTATCTTGAAAAAGTAGTCAGTATTAGCTGCATTTTCTTGTGATTACTCTTTCATCCCCTCCATTTTGAGGACATGCGCAAGACAAATAGCAGTGCATAATTAAATTGATTTTATAATTAATGCCAACCATCAAATCATGATTTAAATTCACTGAAAACAAACGGTTGTCCGTCTCAAGTTAAAAATATCTCGCAAAAGCATTTGATACCTTGGTCAAAACAATTGACATGCTTTTGTGCGCCACTGGGCATCTCCATCCGACATTTTCAGCCATTTACTTCAGAACCTGTTAGTAACATGTCTTCATTTTCTTCCCACTACCGTATTGAAATTAGATAATAAGTGAAAGTAGTTATAGCTGGTGCGCTGTTTCAGTGTTTGCCATCCCCTTGTGTTCATGGGAAGGGGGAAATAGGGCATTTGCTACCATTTGGAAATTGGGTCTAAGAACCAAAAATTTCTAGAACACCTAACGTCAGCAGCTTAATAGACTTAATTCTTGCAATGACAGTTTCATTTGCCGGTATGACACTCACACTGCACAAGAGCCGGATTCACTGTTCGGGCATCATGCAGTGATGACTGATGAGCTTGCAGTTCACTAAATACGCTACATTGCCTGCAGAGACAGGTTGCGAAACTTGGGGGAGGATAGTTTTAAAAATTAGCCTTTATCGCGCAACAATAACATGGCAACAAAGGTTCACTTAAGTTACGGCAGTAGGCGTTTTGCTACATGTGACTGTTGAACGCAGACATCTGTGGCAGGTAATGCAGTGAGGCAGCGACTGCTGATAGCAATAAGTCACGGTGTGAAAACAAACATACGATGTGAAAACTTAAAATAAATAGTGCTGCCAACGAGTTTTATACCGTGTGAAAAGAAACACTGCTGCCAAGGAAGCGCATTTTTGGGACTGTTGCAGTAACGTGGGTCATTTTCTTTGTGGTGTAGCAAGGGTAAAGCGTTATGTGAACGTCTAATTGCATTTGTATCGTCAGCAGCCTGAAATGGACAACCAAAATGTCGACTTTGCCTACCCTGGAAAAATTTTTGCGGACGCCCATGCCTGTGTTACTTGTGTTTACAATCTAACATCTGTTTTGTACTTCGCTATGTAACCATTTTTGTGTTATTCGAGTACCCTTTGTCCCAGCCTCTCGGTTAGCGTGTCATTGAATGTGCGATTCACCACGAACGAGGTATCCTCGAAGACTTACAACCATATATATGTGGCGCGAACAAACGAAGACTTAAGCCCATATATATGTAACCAGGGTTTTTTTAAGGCGTTTTAGGGACCCGATTCGGGTCCCTAGAATTTCAAATCGGGTCCCTAGAATCAGAGAAGATTATCATCGGGTCCCTAAAATCAGAGAAAATTGGGTCCCTACAGATCCAAATCGGGTTCCTAACATTTTCCTTAAAAAAAAACCTGTGTAACGTATGCGAGTTTTTAGGAGCTAATTATTGCATGCTCACACGATGGCTAACGGGCCCCCTTCAGAAAATTACCCCCCTGGCTCAAACCTATGGTTACGCCACTGACTGTGGGGGAGCGGCACTTTTCGACTCGCCCCGGGGCGGCACTTCGCCATGTCGGGGCTCTGACCAGGGGTGGCCAAACCTGCTCTATGTATGAACCGCATATCGTAAAACCGAAGTTACAAAGAGCCGCAACATAAAAATCTAAAAGCACAAATTTACTTGCAATCTACATTTCTGTGGCATAATACTTTTTGCAACGACTTGCAAAAGTAATACTGTATGGCACGTTAGCTACCCAGGCCCGTAACCAGGGGGAGCGTAGGGGGCTTCCCCTCGTAGAACATTTTTCGCCCCTCCTGGAAAAATGTGTTGCACATAGTTTAAAACTATTGGACACAGTTCAAAAAATTTGGGCCCCTCTCAAGAAAACTCTTCGCTCCTCCTGGTGTCCCAAGCTGGTTACGGGCCTGTAGCTACCGCAGTACCATTTTGCAATATTTCTACACTTTGCGATAAAAATAAAAAACAAATATATAAATTTTCGGAAAGCTCAAAGAGCCCCATGCAGGCCCGCAACCAAAGGGGGGGCAATCGGGCAATTTCCCCCCGAAATTTTCACAAACGTTTGTATTTGTTAGATACAGCAACAAGTTACATCATTTCCCCCCCCCCCGAAAATATCAGTTGGTTGCGGCCCTGGCCCCACGCAAAGGTTCAAAGAGCCGCATGCGGCTCGCGAGCTGCAGTTTAGCCAATCATGTTCTATGCAAGTCCATTGCTTCAAAAAGCATTCAGTCCGATATAAATTATGTTTTAAAAAATGCTTCATGGCACAGGGCAGCTCGGGCTCTAATGGATGAGATCGGTAAAGCGCGAGCGAACGAAGTCGAGAGAACGCTTGCTACGATATTGTTTTATTCAGGTCACCTGCAACATGAATGCGAAAGGCCAGACATGGAACAAAAATGTGTTAACAGTGACCAGGCCCAGAGGAAAGAGCCCAAGTTAAAAACTTAGTGAAGTGGGACCGTGGGTGGTAGCACAAATATAGGCTACAAGCAAGTAAGCTCGCATTCTCCGATATAAATCGTAATCAAAGACTCGGGTTAAGCCGGAGGAGCCCGTGTGCCGGAGTCGACACTGGACTGTTAAAAACACCAAGAACAGCCTAAAAACAGGCAAAAATTACACAACATGGATACCTGTCTTAAACACATTCAATCCCACATCTTCAACACAGAAGCAACATGACTGAATACCCATTCTAAAACTGCATTAGATACCGGAATGCAAAGACAAGACGAAGCATATGTAGCAACTAGCAGGTTGTCTGTAAGGATGCCAATTGTGTTGCCAATGCAAAAACAAAAACACAATTGAAACTGATCTGTCAAATATTTCATTTGCGTATAAAATTCAGCAAAAGTTCACTATTTAGATAAACCGGTTGAAATTACTCCAATTTTTTAATGGTATGGCACGAACGTTTTCCTCCACACAAGCATGGGTGTCGGAAGGGGGGCAGGAATTTTAAAATGTCAGCAAAAAGGTTGTTTTCCTAGTTTCCGGTGGTTTTACAGCTTTTTCTTGGCTAGAGAAAAGTTGCAAAAGAGTCAGAAAAGTTATAGTTTATTATCCTACACCATTTTTCTAACTATCCGTTTCGAGTTCTAAAAAAGACCCCTCTTTACCTTCACACACACAGACAGCAGCAGAAACAGTACAGCAACCAACGATACCTGTAATTTACAAGCAGTGGGATCACTGATATAAATTTAAACAGAGCTTTTGTATTCCTATTTTACCAACGGCAATATACACAGTTACATAAACGGCGTTCACTATTCAAACTGCGCCATTACACAACACGTTCAACTGTATTTACTAATCTCACTGTACAGTTGTAAAAACAAAACTCATTCAAACATTGTTCTGTCTCATTTCTTTTTAAAACAATTTGAAACAAAGTTCAAAATTCTCTCTTTATTCTGGTATTTATGCTAGCGTTTTTGATTAATTCAGGCCTTCTTTTCCACAGCCTTCATAAACGCAACCTTTTGTTCTCGCAATCTCTAATTCAAGCTTCCCTTTAAACGTTACTTCACTGCCTGACACCACGTCATTATTGTTTCCGGAATCAGGGCAATCCCTGCATACACTTGCGTTACTGCAACTATGTTCTTTAAATTTTATTTGCCCAAGGGAACCTGTTTCACCCGGCACCTCCCTTGTCACGTATGACAAAACATCTCCAACCGACCCCTCTCCTATCACGAGTTCAAGGAGCATAGATCAGTACAACTGATGTCGTGTCCATACAGCAAAAGCTTAGCCGAATCACAATGCCGTCTGAGCTCTCCTCTGAGCTCCACCAGCTTATATAGCCGATTTTTGGCTGTAAATTTTCTGTTTTTTGCGTGATATTTTGCACGAAAATTATTTCATTAACGAGAAATTTCCGTATCCGAAACCGTTTTCATTGATGAAAACATTTTCATTGACGAGAAATTTCCACATCCAAAACTTTTTTCATTGACGAAACCAATTTCATTTACGAAATAAAATTCATACAGAAAAACGTTTCCATCTACGAAAATATTTTCACTGACAATTTCCATTGACAGAAAATTTTCATACACAAAATTATTTCCATAAATAAAAATATTCTTATAGCACAACACATGATTATATTTTCGTATTATACTGTAATATCGTAATTTTTTATAGGGTAACGCAACATTTTTAGGAAATCATCCATTTTTCGGGGTTTTACTTGTTTGAATTAATTTGTGCAATTTCTTTAAGAGTTTCCTACTTCTTGTGTCATGACTGTTTCAATATAGTCTTTTATAAGGCTGTTATCTTCTTCAAGATAGTTTGCTACATCAGCTCGTTGAATACTCCTTATAATTTCCTCAAAAGTTAGCGTTTGATAGTTGACCCAGCCATCCCATTGATGTAGGATCTTGCCGATCAATTCTGGCTTTTTTCCGCATTCGTTGAACGAAAGTGGTCCCCCTGTACATGTGTATTTTGCTACTGTAAACCATTTGCTCTTCAGGGGCCCTTATACGCAGTTCAACTTCGTATCCGTCCTTAGCATTTAAGGTCAGCCAATTCAGTATTATCCATGTTGCTTTCTCCGGGTGCATTCCCGCCAATGGCTGCGTAACTCAGCATCGTCATTGATCCCGTATTTTCGTAATATCTTTCTTCCACTACGTCTCGTACGGCAGCTTTCTTTTAAAGCATTTATTGATTTCACTTTATTTATTCTTCTTGTAAAACATAAATTCGTGGAGTTATACAGATCTCTCGTTTGTTTTTTTCTTTCCGCCATTCTCATTCATAACTGTAACATTCTAAATGCCTTGTTCTGGCTTTAATTTCAACCGAATCACTTTCGGCTTTCATTGTTAAATTGGAAGTTACTTTGTTTATGTAAGCAAGGTTACTTAATTCAATCGTTTCTTTTAACCATTCCATTACTGCTTGAAACTTTCGTGGGTGGTATTCTTGTTTTTGAAATTCCTTGACTTCCTGAAATATGTTGCGTTTTCCTTGATACGTCAAATACAGATCATACAAATTATTCATCTTAATATTCACACTATAACTTTTGTCTGTAAACAACAGTACAATACATTGCCAATACATATACAATACATTTTATCATTATTTGCTTTATCTTTCAATTCACTTTCTCTGTCTTTATCAGCTTGTATCAAATCAGCAACTCGCACAGTCTGTTTCTTCAGTGTTGGTTCACTGCTAATTTTGCTATTTTCTGAGCTAGTCATGTTATGGTCACTTGTGGCCATAGTGCTCTAGTGCCCTCCCTGGAAAAATCCTTCCGACGCCCATGCACACAAGCATGTAAAATTACGAAACATCGTGGATGCAGGTATGTAGGCGTGAGTGCAAGCGCAGTAAGTGCCAATGTGATGTAACAAACTCACACTGTAAACTCTTCTGAAATTTGCACTGCCGTCATCGACTTTTCCCTTGTGTGATTTTGTAGTACAGTAACGATACGCTATGGCAGCACGCAAGACAAAGCTAAATTACTTTCAATCAGGCAAATAATTGTAGAAATGAAGTGATCGCGATAATTCATGAAACCAGGAATGCAAGTGTGACGCGACCACCCTAGCCCCGCTAACGCGACCAATTGAGTGCTGTCCAGTGCTAGCGGAGTTCCACTGTATATATATATCTCTCCAAATGACATTTTTGAGGTAGATAAAATTTTCTTTAAAAATTATTTTCAGAAAACTCAGCTTTCCATACCAGATTCCCGACCAAAATAACACTAACCTAACCTTAAAACTAACCTAACCAATTTTTAACCTTACCTACCATAATACCCCAGTTTGACATATCCTAAATTGATATGGTACAAATAATAATTGTACTCAAATCATTGCAATTCAGTATTTCATTTTTCTGCTCACAATCAAGGAAAAATCAGTAAGAGCATTAGTAAGCACAAGAGCATGCACTTATCAATAACTGTTGTGAAACACACTTTCACTTATTACGTATGGTTTTACGTCCATTCATGAGACACAACACTACTGAATTGTTTTTGTTTTTCTACTGCACTTAGAATATAACATGGCACTCAACAAAATTCGTAACTAAAGGCACATCTTACGACTTATTAAAGTCGAAAATCGAATGAGTCATTGAGTGTAGCGTGAGGAAGCTTAGAGTTACTTGAACGAAATGTAAACAAAACTAAGGCGTGCTTGATACGGTTTGATGCTTCTTATCATTTAACGTTTTAAGTAACTCGATATCTGCCGACTTTTCTTTTTGTTATTGCGTTTATTCTGTTTTAAGTTAGTTATCAAGAATTGTGCCAAATAATGGCGATTCACATAAAAGTAGTATGTATGTACTAAAATGTCCAAACTTGCATCTTGGAAGAACATAGCACCAGAATTTGTACTGCCCAGGGTCGGCGCTACCTTTAGGCGAACTAGGCGGCTGCCTAGGACGCTGAGTCAAAGGGGCGCCAAAAAGGACCAAAAAAATACGATTGTGTTGTTCAGGAAGTGACGAGCATACACCAAGTGAAAGTGAATGAACATGATGAAAGTGAATAGAACACACGTCCAAGCAGTTTATGAGAAAATACTGGTACTACACTATTTCAGGTTTGGTGCAGAAGAATCATTCTTATCAATTTCAATTTCATGTATACTACCTATAAGCTATGTCGTCATTTGGTATAAATTTTATTCATCTAATAAACTTTTCTTGAGTAAAACAAACGTCCTTTTTTCCATAATGTACAACGTGACGACATGCAGAATAAGGATCATTGTTTGAGGGGTGGGTGCTGGAATGGAGCTTGCCTAGGGTGCTTACAGATCTATCAATTACTTTCTGTCAGGGCCAGCAGGCATGCATTTCAGGCCATACTTTATCAAGTTGATTGCAAAACTGTAAGCTTGCCATCTCTATTCTTTTCATTTCTTGATTTTTCCTGACTGCTATATGCGCCGCTTTTGCTGGAGTATAGGCTTATGTCGATACCTTCACTAAATCATCTTTCAGCCATCCAGTGTAGTCAGATTAGGAAACGGTCCCTAAACGCCAGCAATATTGATATTAGTACTTAGTAGCCTATTTAATCAGTCAATTTTCGGTTGGAACACACCGCCTTAATTTATTTTAACCAAACAGATTCCAGCTGGGGCGTTCGCGAACATCAGAGGTTCGTTGTGCATGCGGAACTTCGTCGATTTTTACGACACCAGACTAACAATGGACCTGCGACTAGAGCCGAATTAAAGGGTAGGGGGGCCCGGAGCAATTTTTACTGGAGCCCCCTATGATGTAATTCACGACGTCATCGTTTGTAAAAGTTATGTTTTTGTTGATTCGCAAGATTCCAGTTTTTTTCCGGTAGTCGAGAATGTCAAATGCGGTGTCCGTTCAAAACAGACCTGCTCATAACAGACCACTCATAACAGACCAAGTCATAACAGACCACGTTCATAACAGACTTCGTTCATAACAGACCACGTTCATAACAGACCACATTCATAACAGACCCCTCCAAAACAGACCAGTTCATAACAGACCTGTTCATAACAGACCACCACATTCATAACTGACCACGTTCGTTAGAGACAATGTTCATAACAGACCAGTTCATAAGAATCATAACAGACCGCGTTCATAACAGACCACCATGTTAATAACAGACCACGTTCATAACAGACCATGTTCATAACAAACCATGTTCATAACAGATCATGCATGCAGTTCGTAATAGACCACGTTCATATCAGACTACGTTCATAACAGACCACATTCATAACAGACTAGTTCGTAACTGACCGGTTCGTAACAAATCTACTCATAAGTGACTGTGCTCATAATGTAGCCTATGGGTGATTTTAGCTCTAGGGAAAACTGTTTGCATCAATGAAAAGTCAAGGGGCAGTAGCGTGTGTAATTGGCGATTAATTTCTTCAGAAAATCACGAACTGCAGGTTTCTGCCGTGCTGCGAAGCAACACGTGCTGATGCTGATAATTACTTTTGTGGTAACAGCGTTAAAAGATTGTAGAATGATAACTTTTCTTGCGTAAAACGCCGTTACTAAGCACTTTTCCTAGAGTGTAGGAACATCACCATGTGGGCAACAAAAACCTTAGGTAGGCTACGTCGTTGGTATTCACCAATTCAGAGATGTAGCAGTGAATATTTCCTCAAAAGCGCAAGGATTTGTTTTTGGCACAGCTCCACATAAATGCGCAGCATTAACGAGCCTTGCGTTACCTTGTCTTAGTTACTGCAGCTCAGGCGCTCCTTGGTTTGTGATGCACTCAGTTTATATCGTTTCCATTTCACGAATGCGCTCGTATAAGCTGCGTGAAAAACGAGTTTCAAAATACTGTACAAGGTTTTGTGCGCAATATTTCATATAAATACTTTTTTACATGTTCTCCATGTCCTGTGTGTAGGTTACAGTATGAAACACTCCGGTGTTCATTTAGCTACCGCATCTTGCAATATACCATCCCATTTTATACAACAGTGCATCTCAACATAGGTTTAAGAAAAGGCAATTTTCTGGGGTGCAAAGAATATTTTGTCCAAATTTCTCTAAAACTGCCCGAAAAACTTTTATGTGAAAAACTCTCTTCATGCAATTTTCTGTATCCATTGGTATATTATATTTTCCTCTGCTAAGTGGCCATAAACCTGAAAATAGACAATTTGGTACTTGAAATTTGGTTATAACCAAACTGAAACGGTCGCTAGGGTGTAGGCTACAAGAATATTGCCAAACGACAGCTCTGGCGCAGTACTTCTGAGCATCTGCCTCACAGCTCTGACGTTTGGCATTCCATTCATATTCCAGCTGTTGCTATCAGCAAGGAACCTCACATCTAGCTGATGCAGACGTAAAGCTGCTTCCTTTTCTGAGAACATAAATGTGATACACGTGGTATGTATGTACTTTCCACGATGGGTGTAAGCAAGGAATCGATCAGCAAATTTTTAATAGGAAATCGATTTCACGTAAAATTACGCATCCTCAGTCCTGAAAATTGCAAGCAAAGCTTACAGGTGAAAAGTTGAAAGGCTGAAGTAACAGCAGAGAAAAAACAAACTCAAAACTACAATCGAAATTTCGTAATACAAGTTCATAAATCATAACAACTCAACTAACTGACTGACGTTAGGAATACTAGTGGCGACATAAACTGACTCATGAAATAAGCGTTTACTCAAAATTCTTAAAAGACGTTTGACTGAAACAAATAACTAATTGATGCTAATAGCTGAAAAATTTCTCTAACTAAAAACTAA
>Ga0210059_1002866_pt1 | contig 27292 bp, 18 predicted proteins | sample Ectturendosymbi2_FD_188042 | JGI IMG/M metagenome (GOLD analysis project Ga0210059, IMG submission 188042) | Ecteinascidia turbinata endosymbiont from Florida, USA - Sample 2 (SPAdes) (version 2) | ecosystem: Host-associated > Tunicates > Ascidians > Unclassified | place: Key West, Florida... | reverse complement strand
CTTACTTTGGAAATGTTTTCTTTTCTTCGTGGAAACCGCTTTTTTTCCTCCGTCGACAATGACTTTGTGGAGATGCTTCAAAGAATGCCTTTGACTTACTTTGATGAGTAGAATGCTGTGACCTCACACGTTTTTTAGACGTCCTGGAGCTGAATGACTTTTATCATATAGGTTGTATAAAGTAGGCAATGCCCTGAAGGATACGGGCTCAGAATTTCTACGGTTGTGTGACTAAACTCATACACAATGCAGGCATCGCTCCTCCATTTGTGCTTCTTAACAATACAAGCCTTTTTTTCTTGAATAACTTTCTTTATAACTGTACACTGCTAAATATCGACCTTACTCCGGAAAAGTGAGCTACGTTGCACTCAGCATGTGACTTGCTGACATCGATACTTTCACTTGATTCACTGAAGTATTTCCTTTGATAGTTACTATGCTCTTTTTTACGACTGTCAACTACCTTTCGCTACTACGTTTTTCTTTAAAAAATTGCTCATGTTTATTTTCTTTGAGGATCAACAACTTACTGCGGTACCTTTCAAATGTATAAGATGATAACAGCTTAAAATCTTAATTGAAAAAGTACCAAGTTGAAATTAACATAGGGAGTACTCACTTCCTCTTGGTATAAGTTCTCGCGCAGTTCCAGTTAACTGCTTGAAAAGTAATGTGGCAAATATTGTTACGTGTCTTACTACAAAACAATAATCACTGCAGAGAAAAGCATGGTTGGTAGCCTACATTAACTTACAAGAAATTCAAGCTAGAGCAATGGTTCCCAAACATTTCTCACAGGCATATCCCGGAATGTTGCATTTAAAGAAAAAAAGAAGAATGCGTGATGGTCATCTGACCATCATCTGAACAGCCGGGAAAAGACAGACAATTCACCCCCCAGATAGATACGGTGTCAAAATCTGAAAAGTTAACACACTTCTCTGGAGCAAAGGACATATGTGGGGCATTGTGACTGTTCTTGAAGAGCACACATCTGGTACACCCCTGTACACCCCATCTAGTTGGTACACCCCCGGAAAATTCTGGTACACCCTAGGGTGTACGATACACCCGGTTGACAAGCACTGACATAGACTTTCCCACAAACGTGTTTTTGCACAGATCGGGGCGGAGGCATATTGTCCTGATCTACAGTCAGTGCCACGGATCTTGATACAGGTTGTGTGCTTCGTTTTTTGAAAAGGATATGATAATCGTATGAGATTTGGCAAACGTTCCGTAACTTTTCCCTGAAATTAAACGAAGGGTTAGCTTTTTTTCAGAACCGCAAATATTAAAAACCGTTACCACCCTGTTTCTCCAGCCATGCGCCCTTCATTCAGATTTGATAGGTTTCATTTCGCAACCACGATTGCTCTTACTCATTTTTTACCCGATAAACATATTTTTTGCCCTGAAAAATGAAAATCACCTCCTTGATTTGGATAATATTGCACTGCTGTTTATTACCCCAGACACCATTACGTAGTGCATATGCGCATATGATGAAGATCTATCGTGTGTGTTTGATCAGGCAGTTCTGTTTATAGTGTTCATGTAGAAAATATAGCAAACATCAGGGATCGTAACTACTTTCAAAGTTTTTCACACATTAATCCAAGCTGGTAATACAGCAGCTAGTCCACGTATCGGAAAACTATGGTCCGTTAAGTTATTTTAATCCACCCCCCTGAACTTTCCAAATTACATTAATAAATCCAATTAATTTTTCACATTCCGCACAATGCCCACGTTTTCGACAAACGGGTCCATCTATTGCGATCCCAATCCTGTCCCTGTTAAATTTTAGTTTCCAACAATGAGGCCTGGGAGTCAAAAAATTTTACTCTCCCCTGGGCCAGTTGATCGCTGAGACGAGAACGACCTTACTCAAGTAAGACCATTAAGTGGATTGTCAGAAGCAAGTACCGGTAGATTTGGCGTGTCCTTACCAAACCAGGACTCTACGGGTAAAGTGTATGACTAGTTAACTGGGAGTGGACAGACGTGAAGTTTGGACTCATCTGTGACTATCAGCAGGGCTGTAAATGTATGAGAGTGCTCCTTCGGAAGTGCCGCTTGTTCTGTTGCTGCACGTGTAGTCCAATCTCGTGACTATCGTTTGCGGTTCAGTGATGACAGACAGAGCGCGTGAAAGCAACCTCCAGCTGGGTTTCAGCAACTGAAACGTCACTGGATTTGTATGAATCGATTGGTGACGTTTTCACCTGGCTCATATAGCCGCACTGGGATTTGCAGCCGCTGCCACCGCTGCACCATCGGAATATGCTGAGTAAGCGCCACAAAGTAAAACAAAATAAAAAGTATTTGCTGAAGTAAACAAGATAGAGAGCCAAAAATAGCTTACTGGCTTGACCTCCTGAATGCGATGTACAGTAGGAAAAGACAGGAAAGTATTTCAGTGAGAGATGTGTCAGAACAGTACTATAATGTGCACAGCGGTGTTTTCTTTCGAGTCGTAATCAGAAAAATTAAAGAGTTAGAGTGATGAATACTTTGCTGCGAGGTACAGAAGTTTTAATTATGGTCGCGTGTGTTTACAGTTTTCCACATGCAATGACTATACGTAATAATAGTCACTCAGCTAGTACCTGACTAAAACATTTGCGTTGCGTTACGTTGCCGACAAACTGCAGATTACGCCTTGCAAACATTGCTAGCACAAAACGAATGTCATAACGCAAGCATTCGTAGTATGTGATCCTTGCGCCACGGACAATGGTGGCCTACTTCGCTGAATTTGTTCAAAACAACAGCTGTTTAAACAAAGCGTGTGTTACAGTTGATTACAGGGGGATTCGATATGGCAAAGAAACTTTAGTTTGCGACAGTTCCACACTATAGTTTGAGAACCACTGTTTTACAGTCTTGCTGTTGGCGACCCGTTTACACTCAACCAGCGCACCCGCCGCAGATTACCTAAATTGCCTGCAAGTTCCTACCAGATGCCACGATCATTGATTCGGACCTCGTGGAACACATGTGGCCCTAAGGCCATGTCTTGCCAATCACTGAAGGCGTTAACCACGAGGGAAAGCTAAGCAGGTTGTCCTCTACTGACGAGAAAGAAATCTGACAAGTGTGCAAAACGAAATGTGCACATTTAGCGCGCTAGTTTACCTAAAAGGTTATATCACACTGCGATGGGTTGCGTAATCTACATTACCCAAGCAATGCGATTGGCACTATAACAAGTGCTGTTGTTCAGGCTTAGCCTTCATCATCCAGGCAAACAAGTAAGCGAGAGAACGCCGCAGCAGACAGATACAGCATCACTAATTTTACTTGTGTAGCAGAATAGTTCAGTCTACTATGCTTGCTTGAGGCACACCATGCAGTCAACGTTAATGACCGAAACTGCGACGTATGCCGGATGCAGGCCAGCATTTAACTTCCACACTGAGTGAACAGCTGTATCTAGTCTGCGTGCCATGGTTTAGCTGCGTGGCAAATCACTCGGTGATAAATCAGACAGATCATTTGAGCAAAACCAGCTTGCCACCCGATAGCTTTCGAATGTCTTGTTTTCTATCTGGTTCTTCCGTTGGCAGCCAGCGTTCACATAACCTGGGCTGTCTATGGTGGCCCGTTTGTGCCATGTAAAAATTTAGTTATTTTTTTATACCGTAGAAAAAACGAAGTAGGCGTAGACTTTAGACTTAATCAGGTAAAAAACATGCATTTACACCATGGTTTATTCGCAAATTTCAATGGGAAACACTTCTGTGGCGGAGCGGTGCAGAGCGACCAGAAATTTTTTTTTTTCAAACAAAAAATCGTTTTAGCGTAAGAATGTCAATTCAAATCTTTTACTAGTATTTTGTGGATTTTTTAGTAAATTTTTGAAAAATGCTAACAACATGTACACATGACTTGACGCCACCACGCTTGTTAGGTTGGTGGTATTCCGATTGTTTCATAGGGTATATAAAAAGTATTACTGCATGTTTGTAAAAATAGTGAAACAAAACCTACTGCGTTCGCATTAGCTTTATTTTCGATGGAAGAATCTGAACTTCAGTTTTGGTGGAAAAACGTGACCACAATTTCAGGCTACTCCATCAGTAGCCAATGTGTTGTAAAAACTTTTTATTTTATGCCTTTACCTGTGACCGCAGGTATTTTATTTTTCATAAGTTGCGCAGCGAAAGATTGTAAAGCGTTTCTTCAAACAGCAATTTAATCTGCGAAATGTGTTTTCTCGAGTGAACGTGGTTTACTCCACTTAAGTCATAGAAGTACCGCAACCAATCCTTAACTTTTCAAAGGAAATTAGTAGCTTGCTACAAATAGATATCCTGGCTGGGCTGGTGTTTCTGAAACAGAAGTGAAAATCGCCTGAAGCGTTGTTGAATAAAGTGTCGGGTACCACCAGAAAAGTTCCTGTGTTTAATCTTATGATCGTAAAAGGTTGTCGACGAGTTACAAACGAAAATTCTGTAATTCGTGCTTACTGCCACAACACCTTGTCGCTAAGTATAATTTTTGTAGTACTTGTTTCAAACTATCATTAATTTTTTATTTTAAGTGGTCTTGTAGATGTTATATTCAGTCAAATCGTCTGCGTCTCGTTGCGGTGAGCCACTTCTAGTAGTGAGTGCTCTACCGTAATTAACATTTTAATTTATATTGATCGTCACTTAAGTTCCCGGAGGTTTACGTTTCAGTTGCTTGACGTCGATTTTGTCCCCCGCTTGTGTTTTATTATCAGCATGCGGCACATTCCTCTTCTTGAATTGTAACGACGGTGTATGTACGTGAGCAACGAAGCAACAACCGGTTGAATTGTCAGTCGGTCAGCTCTGAAGCTATTTGTCGCAGAATGGAAGTCGAAAGTATTCGGGCTCTTTAAGGATAAACACGGGTCAAAGCCATGGGCGCAATTTTGTAAAATGTGGGGGGACAGGTTGGTGTGAAACCAATATTACGAAACCTGACGGTAAAATGTGGGGGGACATGGCATATTATATCCCCACTATCTGAAAAAATGGGGGGATGCGTCCCCCACTTAATTGCGTCCATGGTCAAAGCACATAGTTATACCAACGACACAGTTATGTAGTGCTCCATCCAAAAAATTCACTTTAAAACAGCCGTTCCAACGCGTTTCCGCCCCACTACACCCCTGGTTTCAGGCATAGGGCGGTTTTATATGTTCATACATTTTCGTTAGAAGTTTCTTAGATGCTTGGAAGTGTTGCAGACCCCTGGGCTAGGGTCCGAACATATTAAGGTTCTGCAAAACTCCGATGCGGGCATAGGCTTGCAAGAAAGTTTTACGTCACAGATCATTCGTCAAGCGCAATGTCTTCTGCCACAAAGCTTTCGCTGTGGTTCGCACAAGTTCATAGCGTTCAAAACAACATCTCAAAGTCCGCGCTGCACAGATGGTTTGCATAATTACATCACTTTTAAGAACAAATTTAAGAAACTCCACACTGCGTCACAATAGAAGTAACTTCGGAATTATCTTTGAGGGCCGCACATTGTATGACTTGCTTTCATTTCAGCAAATCCAAGTTTAGTTGAAACCAACTGAAAACGTTGGAATAACTGCAATGGTAATGACTGTGTAGAACTATTAATCACTCCGAAACTGTGATGCCATAGGCAAGTTTAGTGCCAGTGAAGAGTTGCCAGAACTCTTAATTTTTTCAAGGACATATTGAAATATTGCTACATGCCTACTTTGAATACTTTTAGTGGTGTAGCACCTTTTTTCAAACAGTTTTGAGTAACAATGGGTAGTTTTTACTACACAACTATTTAAGATGAGCAATTCTACACGTTACTCTTGTTCAGCAAGGGCGTATACTCCCGGACAACTGCATCGAAATGTCGATTTTAAGATTATCAAAATGAAAGCAGTTTGTCATTGTATTGCATATACGCAATATTGAAAAGCTTACTGGGCCGCACAAAACCTTCCTACTGGGTCACATGTTGAACATAGCTGGTCTGGTAGTTCACCCACCCGGTCAGTGGCGTGCAGAGGTCTGGTGATGCCCGGGGCGACTGCTTGATTGGATTCCCCCCTTCTGAATTCTAGAATGAAGCAGCGGCGTATGGTGGTCTTGTTACTGGATATACGCTGTTTGTGAAGTCACAATATGAAGTCGTATTCACATTTGTAAACCAACGTGTTGGCGAAGTTTGTTGACACAACATGCATATTCAGGGACGCCGGAGCAACGGTAGGGCAGGGTAAGCAATAAAAGAGTTGAGAGCAATGGAAACTTCTAAAAAACAAATCCTTAACCACTTTTTTAAGTTCGTTTCTGTTCAACAATGTTGCCTCAAAAATAATAACAGAAATTATAAAAAATCATTCTGAATTTTTTGGGTGCCCGAACAGCTGCAGTACAAGTTGTTTCAAGCCGATCTTGATAAACCATGAATTGACCAATGGTACATGGTACTGTTATGAAAAGGCACCTCCGCCCCCGTTGCTCCCTTTTGAAAGGGCATAGGGCAACGCCCCCGCCATGCCTCCGGCGTCCCTGTCCATGTCTACAAGCACTCTCTTTACTCGTTGCAGGCTACAATGCGTCACTCAAATGAACATAATATCAGCAGTCTCCTAAGACAGGGCAGTTCATAACTGCAAAAATATCCGGCAACGCGTTAAAACCAGGCCCGTAGCCACGGGGGGAGCAATTGGACGGTAGTGCTCCCCAAATGGTTTGTGTCCCCAGAATTTTATTGTTTCAGAAAATTTTTTATTAAAACATATAATAGAGACAAATCTTGCCTCAAAACGCATATTGCTCCCCAAAACTTTAATCGTGGCTGTACGGGCTTGGTTAAAACGAAGTAGAACACAGTACTACGCCAGCGCAGTTCACAATTGCAAAAATACAAGGCTGCGCGAATGTCTCGTCGAAAGCAGTCAATCAGAAGGTATGGCGGCGGACACCCAGGGTTGACAGTTTTAAACTTGTGAACTACACAAGAATTGAGAATTCGCATAAAGTACGTAAGAAAATGTTTGTTTTTTATTATGTGGCTGTTATATGTACTATTACTAAGAGGAAAGAACAGATACGTGCTTGTGTGAGCCGTTGTGATCAATCCACCTGAACTTCCAATAAATGATGAAGCTCGAAACGAAGCACTTATTGCCCAACTAGTGATGCATCATAAAATCAGCTAAATCAAGCACGTTGAAATAGGACAGTTTTGAAATTTGTCTCAGAGAATCAACTAAACGTTCATAATTATCTTCAGAGTTCATGTAATTAGATCGGACCAACCGAAAAACACCCGTTTTTTCAAAGCCCACTTAAAACATACAATAAAAACCACCAATAATCCCACTCTTTTCTTTTCCCTTGAAAAATGTACCATGAAATAAAAATAAAACAAGCAGCTCACTAGTACAGTTAACTGTAATTTTTTTTAATGAAACAAAACGATCAGCAACGAAATTTTTAAGGACTTGAAGAAAGTTAAGAATAATTCGAACAGTTTGAGTAAATTCTATTGATTGTGTTCTTCAGCTTTGGAAAATCGGTATATTTTAATCAATTTTTGTGCCATCTCTGCGTACAAGCTGTTTCTGATGTTGGACCATACCAAATGATATGCTGAAAAATACGCTCTTATAGTTGCTGAACTAGCAGGGCATGTGCATAAACTTGACGTGAAACTGCAGAGTTTATGTGCGAGTGGCTTTTCTCTGTTTGCTGTGCGCATGCTTGTCAAGCCATACCACTTTGGAGTGAAATTTCTCAACAACACTTTGCGAAAACAAAGATGGGGTACATCTCCTTACCCTCAATTTTTAATTCCATAATAGGTATAAGAACTTCTTATTGTGTAATTCTGAAATGGTGATATTGGATGATGCAATGTAAACAACACAATGGAGTTTTTGTGTATTTTTTAAATAACAAAAAACCTGTTTCTTTTCAAACCCCCCCAAAAACGGGTTAAAAAAACAAAGCCGAGGTGTGTTGTTTTTTTTTAAAAAAACGGGTTTTCTCAACCCTTATTAATTATCTTTCAATCTTTTTGTGATTTTCCTTTGATCGCACGATCTGGAAGAAGTCACGTCAGCACTTATCAGTTTGATCAGTATAGCTTCCATGGTACTGAAGAAGCTGAGAATTACTGACATTTCATGCGTAAAAAATAGTGTTGACAACAAAGCAAGTCCATGCAGCATGCGTTAGTAGCCTTACAATAAGAAAAATCACCTAGTTACAGCATTTATAATTTTCTGATTTCACTCTTTGGATGCCGGGGCCGTCGCCCCGTTCGCCCCCCCTGCACGCCACTGCACCCGGTTGTAGTCTTTGGACGACGGAATTGAAAATTTGCGGGGATAAAAACTCGCTTAGTAAAGCAAAGTGATACTGACTCATGTAAGATCCGCTTTCAGCATGCTTGCTGGTTTCAAGTCGGTGTAAAATTCAACGTAGAATAACAGGATCACAGCTGTACGAGGTGAAGGCAGGGAGACAGATGTTGTTCTACAGCCACGGATTTTGTGAAAACTAGTCGAAGAGCATCGCGGCGAAAATATACACTTCGCACTTCGGGAACCAACTTCTCACTTACCTTGGGCCAGGGCGGATCCAGTAAGCAAGATTGGTAGCCAAGGCTAGTGCCGGATTGAAGGGTAGGCGGGCCCGGGTCTTTGTTGCTATGAGGGCTCGTGTGACGTAATGCATGAAGTCATCGTTTGTAAAAGGATGTTTTCGCTGATTCGCAAGGTTCCCGTTTGATTTTTCCGGTAGTCGAGAATGTGTTTACTCAAATGCACATACAGTTAGCTGCGAGGAGTAAGTACTAGAGTATTTTTACTAAGAAAATTATTTCACAGGCTAGTGCAGTGTTTCTCAACCTTTTTAGGTTTGCGGCACCCAGTGGCGAACCTATAGCAATTTAAGATTTAATAACAATTTGAAAATGTATTTTTGAAGATATATTGAAAAACGTATTAACCCACGGCACACCGGTTGGGAACCACTGAGCTAGAGAGAGTGATTCGGCAAGAAACAACATTCACCCGAACAATTAAGCAGAAACCAGAGATTACAAACAAAAACACCGGAAAAAGAACATGGCAGGATGGCCAGCCAGGCTGAGTGTGATGTTGTTTCCAAGCTATAATGTCTTGATTTTCACCTTCATTTTCAGGTGCTCTCTGGTTAACGCCGCTGATTTACCGTTGCTGCTTGAAAGTTTTCCGAGAAAAAGCGATGCAGTCGCGGCGTTTTAGCTAACACTGCCAGATCCTTGCCCTTTTTTTCTCAGAAGCTTAGCGCTTTTCATAGCTCCTGATGGAATTACAGATTTCGGCATCTCGCTACTAAACACTGCAATCTCGTTTTCTGCTCTTTCGTTCTACGAATCGACTGATTGAAACCTGTTCTGACAGATCACGCAATACCATTTGGTGGAAATGGCTTGAATAGCTTCATATGTTTATGATGTAACGCAACGATAGTGACCATCGAAAGAACTGCGTTTCCACCACGCGTTGCATTTTATGACGAAACAAAGATGCAGTTCCGCTGCGGCTACCTCGAAACTGCACCAGAAGTTTAGGACCATTGATACCAGTGTTGCCACTTCTGATACATTAACATGACATCAGATGTGATGTTCTCAGATAAACTTCTGATGTCTGATGTTTTGTCGACAAATGTGATGTTGACTGGGTTGTTGTTTTCCAAACTTCGACAAAAATAAGTTAGATTCATCAATCTCTCACCCTAATGTGTTTGGTTATCGTTTCAAACTAAAGAAGCTCTCTTCTCTTCGCAAATAGCAACGTTTTCGTGACATTTGTGCAATAGGCGTGGTGCACGAGTAAAGAGTCATGCCCATACCCATGCCAAAAGAACGATTATTAGGAGAAAGTTACCAGCGAAATCAAATATTTGCGTTGAACAAAACCGAAAATACATACAGGCTATTCTGTAGCGATTACTAAAACTGGCAGATAGCCAAACTTGTAGAGAAATCAGTTGCTGTTGGGGGTCCCTGATACTTAACGCAACATAGGAATATAATATAGAGTTGTATTATTGTATCGCTTCTGAATCACAAATTTTTCAAACGAGATTTTATTTGAAACAAAAAAATTTAATCACGGGGGAACCCCTTGCAGCGGGAGTCCCGGGACAATTGCCCCCTTTGCCCCCACCTTAATCCGGCCCTAGCCCAAGGCTCAAAACAGCTTCGCTAGTGTACAAAAGTTGAAACATACTCTACAACACTGCTGTGACATACGACAATGTACGGCAAAAAGACCGTATCGTATATCACCGAATGTTTTCCGAATTGTACAAAATCATGATGAATAGTTACTTTCATAGGTTTTAGGCCGGGTGTTCTCCCCAATCGCCCCCCCACCTGGATCCGCCCCCGTCTTGGGCGCCAGTTTTAGGTGGAGATCCGCGTCTGGCACCAACTGTACTTTGGCTTAGGGTGAAACTGCGTTTGCGTTTAGAGCGGTATTTGTGTGAGTGTTGATTGCAGCCAAATTCTAAAGGCCTTTATAAAGTGCAGTGGCGTAACTAGAGGTTTAAGCCACGGGGGCAACTCAGCTGAAGGGTACCACTGGCCACCATTTCGAGGCCACTAGCTAACACTCAGAAAAAATGTTGAAATGATAGTGAATCTGCATTTCGTGGATGTTTATGCTAACTAAAAAAAAACGAAAACACCCCGGAAAACGTAAAAAACAACAACCTACTAAAACCAAAAGAATCTAAATATGAAAATTTCAGCTAAAGAGGTCCCAGTTTTTACATTTAGCTTTAGCTTGCCAGGGGGCGGCTCGCCCCTCCCCCTTGCTCCCGTCAGTTACGCCACTGGTAAGTGGTTCTCCCATTTCTGACGAAGATATGGAGAAACTAAGTGAAAAACATGAAGTTTAAGAAAATTATTTTGCTCTCCGAAGTAGAGTTGTAAACGGCCTCATTTTGAAGGCCGAACCCGGCTCGAGCCCTAAATCACAAGCCCGAAGCCGGCCCGATCCCGACATTAATCTTTAAATCCGATTTAGGCCCAAAAAACAAATTTACCGAGTGATTCAAAACATGCGCAACTGCGGGTGAAGAATTTGATGGCGTAGCAAATTAAACACGACTGAATGATTCATAATCAAATATTTTATTGAAGATTTAAACAACTCGGAATGCTTCAACAGTAACTGGCGACAAAAGCGTCCTTCGCCGCGAAAGCATTTTGTATGCAGACCCGAAATACAGTCCGAAACATATTGGTAAACTTAAGCCTGAACCTGGTCCGACGCCCAACGACTGTGCGTCGACTGGTTTGATTACGTACAGACAATGGCACTAAAATTCCGGGAAACCAGTTTTGTGCGGGCATGAATCAATCTGAATCTGTGGACACGTTTCAGCTGCAGCGTTCGAAGCTGTCTTCCATCGTCTGCTCTCTCGAACGCGTAAATCCAACGAAGAAACGTTATTTTCCAAAACTATCCGAAAAAGTTTTAACCAAAAGGTCATTTTCAGAAAGTAATTTGTTTTTTTTATTTTTCTTAGACAAACCCTATATTTTTGGTTTACAATAAGACACTTCCACACGGTTTTATACCTGATAGCACACCAAGCCGTTAAACGATTTTTATGGCTGTTTCAGTTTAAAATAGTTTCAATGAAAAACTTGTTTTGATTCTATTACTGGGCAGTTAACACTAGCAACACCACATTCAAATTAGAAAAGTAGAACCGAGCCTGTTAGCTGTACGAAGCCTTGTTATCGGAAATGCAATATGTTGTATGTATTCGTTTGAAACTCTCTCTGCTTATATTGCATGCCACTGTAGCAAACGCGTATGAAAATACTATCCGCCGAAGTGACTCAGCATAGAAATTTCCCCTTTTCTCTTCTGCAGGAAGTTACGTTGCATAGCCAGACCCGCAAGTAATCAGTCGTGAAGCAGTGGCTTTTGGTTGTGCAGACACAACTGTAAAAGATGTGCTGTTGGTGGAGAAAGGCGTTGATCCGGTGATTTGTTTCGCACTTTTGAAGAAGTTCATCAGCATTTTCTTCGTAGTATGCCCTTCCGCATCAAACAGCTGCTGTGTGCTTGTGGATGCTTGCTGTTTCTGATGCTTCTCACCACGTGGTCGGGAGATAGTCATACCAGTCGTCCTCAGGAGAGGTGAGTCTGAATTTGTCTTATAGTGCTGTGAAACAACACGCTTCGTAAATTACGAGCTTCGATTGCGATATTCGACACTGGGCCCATTACTTGTCTTTAGGGGTGGTGTTCTCACGCACTGTTAAATATAAAAGTACGAAAAAGATTTGAAGAATGCAAGTTCTGCGCTGTGCGCTGACCTATTTTTCAAAAATATATGCTTATGTTGTTCAATGTCTGTTTCGAGCAATTTCCATCGAATGCCTGGAGTACATGGAGTTCGTGATAACCCAACTAGCACTTAATCTAATTACACATCCCCACTTAAATACAGATTTAGAAAAGGGCAGTATTCAGTTAAAACTTTATATGAATTAGACTATGATCTGGAACTAAAAGTGTTTGCTACCAGGGCAACCATACCGTCCTTATTTCTAAGATTTGTCCTTATTTTGCAGTGCTACGCAATAGAAAATATTACTGTTCTTAATTCAAGAATGTCCTTAGTTGTGACTTGCGTCCTTAGTTTTATTTTCTGTAGCATAACAATTTCAAATACAAACAATATCTGATAGACATACAGACCATTACTATCTCATCATAAACATTTTGTGATCACATATTTTGACGTCATAAAAGTAGTCATAAAAGTTTTTTAACGTCATAAAAGTATAATCTTGCAGCAGAGACGTAATGCACTATCAGGAATTGTTTGCACGTAAACCAGTGTTTTTCAACCTTTTTGCTGCAGCGGAACCTTCCGCGAATGTTTGCGTTACTCATGGAACCCTATGCAATGATCCAAGGTGCCTATATTGCTTCAACTGCATAGAACTGTGGTTGCGAATTTCGTCCCATACAAATTCAGTCTCTTTCGACGGAACTTTTGGCAGCCACTCGAGGAACCCTGTTCAAAAACCCTGACGTAAGCTGTCTGCTCTAGTTAGGATTCTTAGGAAAGCTGGTTTTGTAGCGAAGGTTTAGCATTTAATTGATTCAAGAAATAAGCAAGCGAAAAACAACGTATTCCGTGACGATTACAAGAAAGAGGTCGAGAAGACATTGTCGAAGCGAATGGTTCCTGGAGATAAATAGGGCAAACTTGTGACCGGTCGTTAGTCGTGCACACAGAAACAATTTTCTTTAGGTAAGAAAATCAAATTTTGCTCAGACGTCCTTATGTTTGGTTCTAGATTGATGGTAGCCCTGGCTATCGACGGTGACTGCACTGTTTTAAGGAAACTATTTTCGATAAAGCACAAGGGTTTCACGTTCGTAGCTGAAACGGTGAAAAACATTGAAAAAGACAACTCGTGTTGCATACTGCTGATTTATTGCGCACCCACTAGCTTGCACATTGCGCCGTGGATGACCTTGACGCGTCCAAATGAGCTTAGTAAAATCGAGAAAAAATATATAACGGGTCGGAAGTTACTCATCGAATTTCATAGAATCAAAGGTAAAACTTTGGAAAAGGTAGAAGTACTGAATAGCCTTATAATGAAAATAACGGCCAAAGAAAACGATGTAAACGATATTTTTGCAGACGATTCGCTAACTGCTGCTACCATCATCAGGGCATCTGCAAATGAACTGCAGTGATATGCTGCAAGTTCTTGTGGTCAGTCAGGAGAAAAGCGTTGTGAAAAATGAAAAACGCGGAAAGCTGTTGCGGTAGTGGCGCGAAGCATAGGTGGTCACGTGACTCGGCGGGATACGTGCCGATGGTGATGGCGCGTGACGTCATGGTTGAGGCATGAAGCTCTGTTACAAGTTTAAAATGCACAGAGGCATCGATGGGGTGTTGACCATTGGAGATTGCAGCAAGATCACTGCAGTTCAATTGCAGATGCGCTGATGTTAGCACTAGTTACCGAAACGTCAGCAAAAATGTCGTTTACATCGTTTTCTTTGGCCGTTCTTTTCATTATAAATGCAAAACTATTCCTCGTAAATTGAAGCCAAGACGTTGGTGATGTTAATCACCATTGATATGTGCAGAATGTGTACCATTTGCAAACTCATGCTTGTGCAGTATTTACTGCACGCGTTCAAGCTGAAAATTTTCATGCTGATCCATACTGAATAAGCAGTAAAAGGTAATAGTTACGTGTTTGTGCAACTACAGTAAAAGCTGAACCATGACGATTTGACTTCTTTACAACTATTGCATGGCTACAGTACAGCAGCATATTTGTTCTTATGAACATAGGAGATTGCGTGGAATGCATGTACGAACTCGGGAGTAGTCGGTCTTTTCGGTGACTTTTGAACTGGGAGTCAAAATCCATCAATGCAGTTAACAACGTTACGTGCAAGTCGTTCATAGCGTGGGCTTAACTTTTATCTTGTGGTGTAATTACCCAATCTGGGGGGGTATTATCCAAAACCGGCCGTAGCAAGCAGCAACAGGTCTGTAAACTGCCTTACAAATCTCTGACTTTGAACGATTGTAGCTTCTTCGAGGAAATTCGTCTTTTGTTAATGCAGCTAAATTTTTTGCTCCAAGACGAATTTCGCCTAAAAAAACAACTCCTTGTGCAACAGATTTTAAATGTATTTACGATACTTACTGTTTCCCCATATTTTGTATCATGCCCTCTTATCACAAATCTTCATGTTGGGCAATTTTTCACCGTTACAGCATTTACTGAGATCAATTAACCACACCATTTCCTTCCGCAGTCTGATAAAACAATCGGCTAGGCAGAAACGCTGGCGCTTTATCTTATCCACATCGTTTCTGGTTGGAAATGTTGCGGTTGAAAAATTCGAGCAGTGTGGTATGCGGCGCTGTGAATCTATGTATGGCAACGCTGTTGTTGCATTGAATGCTGGATGCGGCTAGTTAGCATGAGCATGACGGGGCAAAACAGGCATTTACCCCACCTCTGGAAATAGGACAAGAACAAATTTTCTAAACCCTGAAGTCATCAGCCTAATTGCGAATGACTGATTTAATTCTGGCAATGACAGCTTATTTGCCGGTATCTCACACTGCGCAGGTTCACTGTTGTGGTGTTATTCAGTGATGAGCTTGCAGTTCAGTGATGTGCGCTCCTTTGCTTGCAGATGCAGGTTGGGAAAGTTGCCAGCAGACTGTTCTATTGTTCCCACGCGGTATTTGGAAGTAATGAATCGTGACATTAATTTTCAAGACCTCAAAGCATTGAATTTCGCGAAATGTACATATAACTATTGACCGAAGTATGGAAACTCAAAGGAAAAGAAATCATGAAGTTTCTGAGGATAATTGTCTAATTACACTGATTAGTTTAAATATGTAAGAAACAAAGTTGTTACGTTGAGCAAATACTCCTTGCTGCATCTAATTTGCCACGGAATCTTATTAAGTAGCCTTTACCCAAATCAAAACAACGTCAACTGTCCAGTTACCAGCTTGTAACCCATCCACGCCTTGCAATCCATTTTCTTAAAGTGCTTTAGTGCGCCCTCAACCAGTAGGTGACTCTAGGTCTGGGAGACATACAATATAACACAACACCTTACGTGTGTTACGAAATCACGACGCATAGAGAAAGTGTTTCCAAAACTATTATAACTTCAAACGTTGCAGATTCGTGACCACAGAAATTTGCAGCTGAAATTTTCGCGGGTTTAACAATTTATGGAAAATTGACGATAGAGGACATGCTATTGTCCTTAAAGGACAAGTACAAAAGAGGAAATTGGAGAACTGTCCCAAGTGATAAAGGAGTTTGGCAACCCTACATAGAGCGTGATTGAATTTCAACTTGGGTAGGTAGAAGTTACTCACCTGTCGTTTCGATTCACATGTGACGCGTTTCTTAACTCCTATAAGACCAAATCTGAAAGCAATCCCGTACAAGAGATACTAGCACAGGTTTTCTCAACCGGGGCCCTCGGCCATCCCCTTGGGGGCCACGGAGCGGTTCTCTGGGGACCACGAGCAGGGGCCTTTTACTAAATAGCTCATTGCTAAATAGGAAACGCCTTAAGAACCAAGCTGGGTATTTTGGTTGAGCAGGGATCCACAAGTGTTCAGTCTTTGGAAGGGGCCACAAATCATGAAAGGTTGAACCACTGCATTACCACCATATCGTGTACAAGGTCTTTTGTTGTTACATGGCCACAAGCAAAAACTGGTGTTTGTACGGTGCCCTTGTCGAGATTCACCGTAACTAACCATTTTTGTTCCACTAAAGCTTTGAATCATACGCGACACTGCGCTTCATTGAAAGTCTTTTTCACAGGACTTACTACTTCGATTCTTTGTTTTTCATCCATAGAGCTTGCCGTTCGTTTGCTGGTCCTCGCTTTATTATAAGCCATGGGCGTAAAGCACCTGTTTTCGATGTGAAACAGACGTTTTTACGTGTCACCAGTTTGGAAACATAGAGATGTATCTATTACAGCGATGTCCAACCGAAATAGCTTACTGTGCCAAAAATTCTGGGCAAGGTAGATTCGAAAATTAAAGCCTCGCTATCTTAACCAGGGCCGCACAAGGAATGACATGAGGGCCGCACATTGAATGGCATACGTTGATCTTGGCTAGCTAAATTGAGTTTAAAGTGTTCGAACCCAAACTGCAATGGTGACGACTGTTTGGCACGTTCATCAAGTCTGTAAGTTTGGTTTCATAGGCAGGTTTAGTGCCAATGGAACAAAGGTAGAAATCAGATAACTAGTAAAACATTTTGCGCCAATGTGTCAGTAGATATATGGAAATGTCTCAGCACGCAGTACAAACATTATAAAGTGGCACCGAGGACCACCTTCATCACAAATGTCTAATTTAGGATTATCAAAATAAGGGCAGGTTGTTAGTATGTAGGCTACAGTACTTTACCACAGTGAAACCTGAGATGGACCGCACAAAACCTTCTGCTGGGCCGCGGGTTGGAAATAGCTGATCGGCAGCTGATCTATTAATTACTTTAGCACAATTAAGTTTGGATCAGAGGAAGTGCAGTCCTGAACATACGGCTTTAACGCCAGATCGACCTAATCCTATCCTTGATTTTAGAGAAGTGGTCGCGGTTCTTATAATAATATATTCGGTGAAGGATTGGTGCAGCGGCACTGTTTTCGGAGGGTTTTTTTTCTCCATCCCCCAGAAGTTATTAAACCAAAAAGGGTGTGCGGCTTTTACCTGCTTGAGGAACCTTCAACTTCAATTGCTGTTGTGCTTTCCGCTAAAACGAAAGTGCGCGCGCCTGAGGCATGGACGATGCGATTGTTTTTGACAAGCATCTGCTTGCTTTTTGCGGTTCTCGCTCAGATGCGTGTTTACTTTTGCGCAACGTGTATTCGACATTTGTCAACTACCAGGTATTTCAGGTGGGGCTCCCAAAGGCAGGTTCGCGGTTTTAAAGACAAGTAGAGAAAGGTGGAAAACTTTATTGCAAACTTTTTGCTGTTGCAATTTCTTCAGTGGTAGCAATTCAGCTCGATAAAACCAAGCAGCAACAAAAGCGGAAACAGATTTAGTTGAATATTTTTTAATGCGATATACTGTACTTCCTGAGCAATGGGCAAAAATGTTTCTTTAACTTCTCCTTCGACTTTTCGGGTTAGGAATTTCGCCAATAGCAGGACTGAGACAAAAACACAACTACAGACAAGAATGAATCAGACAAAATATGCCAAAAATTTTTGGTGACAAAAAACACTTGGAAAATAAGCAGTAAATTTTTTCATAATTTTATGAAGTTTAAACTATCGACGATTCATATAAACACATTTTAAAGCTGTCTGTCGAAACGAATCCTTTCCCAGCAAAGAGTCATAGACACTAAGATATTACACCCGAGTATATTTCGCCTACAAAGATGGCATCATCACCTCTGCAAAATGCATGAAGTAAAAAAAGTTGAATAAAACCCACAGTGAACTACCAAGTAAGAGAACCTAATTGAAAAATTAGAACCCCAGCTGCCTACTTTACATAACAACTAAGCTATTTTAGGGCTACTGGGGTGATGTTGCTGTCTTGTCTTTACTAAGAGAGAGGGACTGTAACGTTTAACCCCTTAATGTCCGCATTATTATCCACTTGAAAAAATTATTTATCAAATATGAGCCTAAAAGCTGAATTGTGTGTTATTTTCTTATTCTAAGCTTAATTGGGGGGAAATGGGTTCAACTTGTTAGAGTGCTTTCAATCACAAAAGTGTTGGAAATTTCGAAAGAAAATCTGTTCCAACATTTTGGTGATGTCAAAAAATTCGTTGTTGAAAAATATGCCAAACCAAAAATATTTATGCCAACCACCTCCAAAAAATGGCAAATTTAAAAAATTTGGAATAAAAATATGCCAGTTGGCAACACTGATTTCGGCCTTGTGGTCCAACCATAATGCACCATTGCGTGGTATCTCTCCAGTGTTTCAGGTGCTCTTTCTTTAGTTGCAATTTAAGAACAGATTTGCACATTTGAATACCTGCCAAGCACAAAAGGATTAGCTCAAGAAGGCTTAAGCACAGGGCTACCATCCATCTAGAACCAAAAATAAGGACGGCTGATCAAAATTTGATTATTACCTAAAAAGTAAACAATTGTTTCTGTTTGCACCCTATTATTTCCAGGAACCATTTGCTTCAGCAACGTCTTATACTCGAGTTCCTTCTTGTAATGGTCACGGAAAACGTTTTTTTTTCGCTTGCTTATTTCTTGAATCAATTAAGTGCCAAATCTTCCCTATAAAACCAGCTTTCCTAAGAATCCTCACCAGAGTATAGACAGTCCACGTGCTAACAATGCCTGATAATGCGTACGTCCCTGTGCTGCATGATTATACTAATTTTATGATGTCATAAAACCTTGATTACAAAATGTTTACCATGAGATAGTAATGGTCAGTGGTGGGTTTAAGGTTGGGGGGGCGAGCAAAACTGACAGGGGCCCCTCTGATGACGTCATCATGATCAGCCAACTGTGATCAGCACTTTTGATCAAGCCCAAGGTACGGCCACCGAAGGATACGTTCCTGAGACTACGGCATGACTGACATCGCAGAAGGAGAAAATGCAAAAGGGTGTTCATGATACAAAACTTTGAAAACACTGAAAGGTGGGAAGACAAGACTGGCAAAAGTTAGGAAACAGCAAGTTGGCATCGCCTCCATTTCTATTTTCACGCCCTATTTCCTGCATTCACCATCAATAAACTACAACGTTCACCCCTTTGAAAGTTTCACACTTTCCCCCTTTTATAAAATGCTTGGTCGTTGGTATCCCGAATTTGTTCACATTCATGTCTTTAATAGGAATACATGGAACCATAAACAACAACCAAGAAGAATCAAAACACTAATTTTTTTAAATTTCATCCTTTTCATTACAAGACCATAGCATACAAAAGCATCCAACCTGAGACTTGTTTTGGAAAGCTTTGAGGCTGGATGAGTCAAATGCTGCCCTCATCTTGCATTGACACCAGTTGTTTGAAAAATGTGCAAAAGTAGGAAATAATCCAGCATATACCTTAATGCAAACATTTCTAGCAAGTAGCCTACACAATTTTAATTAAATCCGTGCTAAGAAAAAACGGTTGAAGGTATTCTGGCTAAGAGCTGGCAAAAAAATTTTAACATCATCTAGCAAGTCTACCTTAAAGCAACCACTTACTAGTCAAGCTTCAAATAACCTGTGACTTCAACCATGAGCTAAATTCAAACCACCTAAAATACCTGAAATATCTGTAGAAAAAATGACTACCCATAATACTCAAAGAATACCATTTCTGCTACCTGATAAGAAGAATGAATGTAGCCTTGCTTATTAGCAGTCTTTGCAGCACAACAGCAATAAAGCAAAATTACTTAGTAAACTAAAAAGAAAATGTTCTATAAATTAAAAGTTGTAGTATGGTCACTGCTATTACAATTGCATGTTGTCTTATTTTCTGATGGAAAGCAACAATTACAGGCTCTTAACTTTTCAGCCGGCTGTTTGAGGAATCTCCTGCCTGGTTCTGCTCCCATCTTCTTGCAATGATTCAAGCTTGTACTTGTAAAGCATAACAGTGACCCACACCAAGCGTATCGATCGCAATTTATTGCGTAAGGAAACTAGTTTCGTGTGCTACACATCTTCAGTCCTGCGCAAAAGTCGACATATGAAACAAAAAGAAAAAATTGTGCGTAATTTTTTCTTTTTGTTTCATATGTCGACTTTTGCGCGGGACTGAAGATGTGTAACACACGAAACTAGTTTCTGATGGAAATGTTTCCTAAGGTACACCATCACGAGAAATGAGAAATTAATGAGAAAAAACTTAAAGAAATCCTTGGATAAAAAACATGTTCTAAAGCATGTATTAATTAACTTCATTTTTACAAAACTTGAGTTTTGTGTATGGCACATCTGATTATGCACTAGGCAAGCATAGCTACTACTAACAACTTGGATGTTTGAAGCTGCAGTCTCCTCTGTAGGCTCACCAGTACTACTTGCAACAAACAAATCTGTCCAGGAGACCTTTATATTTTTCATTAACCTTTATGCTTTCTTACTTTTTTCTTCTTTTTGCTGCTCCACTAGGATACTTTCTGTTCAACTGTGGCACATTCATAAAATTTTCAATAAACTAAACATTCCAATCTCTAAAAATCATCATTAGGTAGAAAAAATTATCATTTGATCATTTGGTATAAATATTTCCTCTTATTTGATGGGGTCTTTACAGAACTTTTTGGAAGTAGTTTTAATCCACAATATTTTAGGCATAGAAGTTGGTTTGAAGCTTTTCTTTATTTGCACATTGGAGATGGTGGTGGAGTCCCTTTGAAAACATAGTAGCCTACTTACACATTACAGTTGCTGTTGGTTGACCCTTTGAAAGCAAGGTACTTTTAAATGAAAAGTTGCTGTTGGGGTCCCTTTTGAAAGCAAGGTGCTTACCATTACAAATGCTGTTGGGGACCCCTTTGAAGCATGGTACTTACACATTAAAATTGCTATTGGGGGCCTCTTTGAAAGCAAGGAATTTTACATCATAATTACCGTTGGGGGCCCCTTTGAAATAAAGGTGCTTACACATTACAGTTCCTGTTGCGACCCTTTGAAAGAAGCAGAGTACGTACACATTTCAGTGGCTGTTGGGGGCCCCTTTGAAAGCAGATTACCTTCAAATTGCAATTGCTGTTTGGGCTCCTTTGAAAGCAAAGTACCTGCACATTACAGTTTCTGTGCGGGTCCCTTTGAAAGCAGAGTACTTACTTATGATCTGCTCTGCAGCACATTATATGAGTGGGTAATAAGTTTTTCCAGTTAAGTCCCAACCACTCCACGTCATACGTCAAAACAAGCATGCATCATTAGATCGCAGGAAAAAGTTGCTCAGGCACATAAACAAACTAAGGTTGAACTTGTTGCAAGCAGATAAGAATTTCCCAAGTGGATGAGTTTAGGAACCACGTGATTATCACGCAACTGTCCGCCTTGATTCTGTTTGATTACGAAAGCTGAAGACGCCTACTCGCGTAGGCACAAGCTTTGCTGCTCCATAAGTCATGAAACAACGGCCCACGTGTCGGGCGAAGTTGGCAGCAACTTACATTTGTTTGGCAAGTCCTACTGAATGTCATGCGTTGTGGTAAAAAAGAAACGAGATTATCGCGTGTGTCGTCGGTCTCAGGATTATGTCTGCTGTTTGCGCAATTTGTTCCTCCGCTCTTTTTTACTCAATTTCGATTTTACTGGTTCTTTCCTTTCATCTGGTCATTCGGGTCATGCTTACGTCGGATTGCGACTTGATAACGTTTCATTAGCTTTTCCATTGGCTGACATTTTCTCTTCCTGCTGTTACGCAGCACAATTGGTAATGTGAAACCGGTAGTCGTTTTGGCTCTGTAGAATCTTTTTCAAATATTTCGAATAATTTAGATGTGCGAATGTGTCAATTAGCATTTAGACCACACAAGACTCCTATTGTGAAGTATTTGTACTTTACTATTAGCGAGAAAATTCAAGCTGAAGCGAATACAGCTGCAGGGCTACATGAGAACTTAGCTGTTGGCGATATATCTGCAAAGACAAATGCAGGTTTTAAGAATTCTGCTGCTACTTCGTGCTTAATTACTTTGCAAGAACCGAGTAAGTGCGGATTTCAGTGTCTTTGTGGTATTGTGTGATTCTCGGCGTATTGCAGAGAACCCGTCCACGCGCAACTATGCATGAAATTGAACTGAATTAATTTTTTGCTATTTTCTTACAATTCTTTGCAGGCTTGCAAATAGCGAGCGCAGTAGTTACACGTGGCCCGCCCTGGACATATATTTGATTGTATTCGCATTCGGATCAGTGTGGAAAAAGTTGATGACATCTTCTCTCCGCCTCCAATACGACTAATTGGTTGCTAACAAATGAACTGTTTTCATTATCGCAAAATACGCGTATCTTCACTAGAAACAAGTTTAAGCACAAACCACAGACTTAAGGATACCAAAACCAACGAGTTGGTGGCAAATAAATTTCCATGTAAATAGAATCATATCCGCTAATGCGAGTCAATCACTCCGGAATTCACATGAAAATATTTCTCTTTTTTCATCTTCACTGCCACATCTCAATCGCTTTACACAGTTGAAAGTTTTTTTCCTGGACAAGATGTGGTCTCGCTTCGACTTAAATACAGTCTGTTGCAGGAGTGAAAAGCCCCTCAGCCCCAAGTTTGTCAGGATTACATTGGACGCAAGCACTACTTCATCAGCTCCACGATTCTTCCAGCAAGTCGACTTCACGAAAGCCCAGGAAAGCCGGTGGCGGCGCCCCAAGTTTAACTTCGGTATGCAGCCCGAAGTGCTTTTTCCTGAAAACTGCAAACTGGATCGTTGTGTGAAACGTAAAGGTAAGAAGTCCTTTTCTGGGTTATTTCTTGTTTTTTTGATATGCTTACACTTTCGCTGCCATTTTGTCGAAGCGTCAAAAAATAAGCTGCATGATTTGCAGAAATATTCAATTCGACGAAATTGTTAAACAAACAAACGCAAGCTGCATTTTTGCAACATAAACTGCACACTTCACACAGTGATTTAAAATACATTAAATTTCAAGGACGAGATCACAACCTGCTTTTGCGCAAGCGCCCCGGAAGAACAAAACCATGGGATAAAAGCAGACCCGTAGCCAGGTTTTAAGGTTCTGAGTGTCAAAATACATTTTAGATGGGAAAGAGATTTTTGCTTTCACTCATGTTTAGAACAAATTTTTCTGGACCTAACAAAATTTGGGGGCTACAAAAAATTCAGGGGTGCACTGCCCCCGAATGCCTCCCCGTGGCTACGGGCCTGGATAATAGCCTACACATACCTACAACGTCCATGCTTTCCTTTCATTTTAGTGCGAAAGAAGTCGTCTGAAAACGTTCGCTTTTAAGAAACAGTTTTCTCGCAACAAGTGCGCTGGGATATGTCAAAGAAGACCAAGTCACCATATTGCCTTGCAAATATAAGCATTTTATAAGTTTAAAAAATGCAGAGGTGAGAGTTCAGCCACCTTTACTGTCGAAACTAGAGCAAAACGAGTTAGAAAATGTACGTATGTTATCAACCATTTTGAAAAATATTTGAAGACAACTTTACAATGTTAATTTCAGTATGCACCTGAGATCTGGCACCTTTTTTCAAGTGCATCAGTATCATGCAGGTCAAAGGTCAAATCTGCATTTCTGCGTAGTTGCCGGCCTTGGAATGTCAGTTAAGCGCTTCAGTGTGAACTTTGCGTGCAGCTTAGATGCTCATTGTAGAGAAAAAACGTTCACAATAAAAGTATACAATAGCTCCAAACATGCCTAGAACGGCAGCCCATGCTGCAAACGTTTCCCGCAAGCTTCGTTGCATCCGTGCCTTCGCAAGACACGATGATCGGTAAATTGTCTTTTCAAATCTGAATCACACTGCAAGTCAGCGAGCAAGGTCATCGGGCCCGTAGCCATGCCTCAAGGTTGGGGAACAAGATTTTTGTTTTTATCATAATGTTTGAAACAATTTTTTCTGGGCAAAATGAAACCTGGGAGCACAAAAAATTGGGGGGATTGCCCCGAATGCTCCCCCATGACTACGTGCCTTAAGGTCACCACCTGACAGCTGTGTCACCCACAAAGTCAGTTTCAATCTGAAAGACCTTATGCTTTCACTATAATGTGTGACGCGTATTTGGCGGCCTTCCAGCAGAATGTTCAAAATCGTCAAGTGCTCGATAATCAGGCTTGTCCATGGGAATGTCATTCCTATGGGATGGGACAAGCACAAATTGCTATGGGATGGGAATGGGACAGATAATATGTCCCATGGACTACCCTGTCAATAATGCACTATGTAAACACTCGGTTCCTGCCAGGGATATATCCCTGAGTCCAAGAGTACTAAATATCCCTGAACCCTCCTGGTCATACAATTCTCAAACTGCTTTTCCCTTTTTCCTGAACTGTGTAAATTCTCTTAGGTCAAAGAAACCTTCAGCATGGCAACTCGGATTTACCACCTCATCCTGGAGTAAACATCGTCGATTTTATCGCTGAGAAGGTTGGCCAACTGGCAGTAATTCATACCTCTAGTTGAGATGAAACTGGCTTTTTGGACAACCATTTGCATGATGCGATCCATTTGTGATGACTTGCAACCCAATGTCTCCTAGTCCATCATACAGTGTCATGTCCCAAAACCACGCCCTCCATATGCAGTCTGTACACTTTCTCTTTGAATATTGTTACCAAAACCGCTGTTTACCAATCATCTCTGAGGGCACACCATCTGTGTCGAATCTGGCAGTGCAGACTCAGTCTTATCCGACCCTTTCCAGTGCTCCATTGACAAAATAAAAATTTCATTTTCTGTTGGAAAACAGATTTCATTTTCTGTTGTGCTGTCCATCATTTGCACCAGCTCCAAGAACTCAGTGATTAATTGGGTCTAATCAACACATCGAATGAAAATGGCAAGTGCGCTCATCAGCTGCTGTCTGCAAGCGAAATTGCATTGCAGTTAACGTTTCGATTTTATTATTCAGCTCACTGTCGAAATCAGCAGGCAAAAAGATACGAATCCTATTTGCAACCAGGGCTGCGGAGTCGGAGCCATAAGGAGTTAGGGGTTGTTGGGTGGAGTCGGAGTCGAATTCCTAAAAACACTTGGAGTCCGAGTCGGATTTTTTGTCCGACTCCGGATGTCCAATTGGATCATTTTTTACGTCACACTCTTAAATTTGAAATTCCTGTTGAAATGGTACAATTTCTTTTGAAACTTTTCTTTAAACAGATTTCTTGCTGTGTACCACAATTTCCATTGATTTTAACAGCCAAATTTCATTCCCATTATGTTAAGGAGTTAGAGTCGGAAATTTTGGAAATTTCGGAGTCGGAAATTTTGGAAAGGTCAGGGTCGGAGTCGGATATTTTACCTCCGACTCCACAACCCTATTTGCAACGGTGTTTCTTGTCAGATTGGTTTTTCTAAAAGCTTGTCGCTTCTCGGGTCATGCAATTTCTGCATGCACGCTTTCACTAACTCACCCACGCAGTACGGTTTTGAAGCTAATGCAGTTTCGCTAGCACCACACCATACACACAGTTTTCCCTTGCGCTTCTGTACAAAAATAAGAAAAGTAATGTGTTTCTTAAACTCTCACGCTTTGTATCGAAATTACTTTTTTTCGACGAAGATACTTGGGTATGGCGCGACAGACAAACATTGACAACAAAATGAAACATACGTCCATCATTTCACATTTCAACTGTCTACTTATAGCACCATCGCAAGAGCAGAGTTTACTAAAGCAGATGACTGGACAAATTTAAGAAAATAAGCGAGGGCGATGCCGAGACAAGAAGAAAAAAGCGTGCATATGTAGCAGCTGTACAGTCTTCACACCGCCTCATGTTGTTGAGCGTCGACTCAACTGTCATTACGACACAGTACCGTTCGTGCGTGTCATATGCGCATCTCACAAACTGTAAACTTGTGTGTGTGTGCGTTCGCGTGGTCATGTGACGGTTTTTAGCCAACACCTTGTGTTCCTTGCGGAAATGCTGGCCCTTTGCGTTTTTGTGCTGTGCGACGTGAGCCACGAGGTGTTCATCAAGAACCGTTTTAGTTACCACCTGCTCTGACGGAGCACCAAACAAATAACATGAGGCTGGTTCATAGATAGCCTGTACATAATAGATTCCCAACCAGGAATCCCTACATGAATGATTCCCATACCGGGAATACCTATACACAGAAAGAATAGCGTAGGAATAAATTCAAAACAATAGTTACTTCTATTACCGAAGTGCGGACTTAAAATTTCGTAATTTTTGCGTTCTTGAAGTCAACTCGAGGGCCGGAGATGACCCTGCAGTAGGCCGGCTCCGGTCCGACGGCCACATGTTTGACACTTCTGACATACTGTACTTAACCAACGGTTGGTTATCGAGAGCGGTGTTGTGTCCGCGTTGTTTTAGTTTTTGACTTAGTCCTGTTATCGCGACTTGCGTGGCAGATGTACGTTGGACAATGGTTCATTTCATCAAGACGGCCGCGGGAAACTTTTTGAGGAGGGAATTCCTTCGGCGCACTTGGGGTTCGGTCCGCTTCGTCGCCGGGGGGCGGTTCGCTACTGTGTTCGTGGTCGGGAACTCTGAGGGCAACGTTCAGCGCATTCTTCGCGACGAGCACGAAAGATACAACGATATTTTGCAGTACGACGGACCGGACGATTACGGGTAAAGAAAGGCCGCTCGTGTTTTTAAGCTGCTTCTTGCTGCTTGTTATGCTTGAGGCAGACGCTAATGGTGGACAAAGAAATTGACGGCTGGATCACGAAGCTTGCGAAACCAAACTTAAAAGTGTAAGATTAAAGAGCGGGTTCGTTTTAGTTTGCAACATAGCTGGCTGCCCGTTTCTTCTGAGACAGGGGCGAATCCAGCAAGTAAGGTTAGGGGGGGGGGGTCGATTTCAGTAATATTTGGTAAACAAGTCTCGTTACGAGTCAACAACTGTAAGAGAGGTGAAATATGCTTCACAACACTGCTGTGACAAAGCAATGAACAGATCTCAAGTGGTACATAGCAATGGAAGCACCTCTGAAATATGCTATACAAATTGTGGTGTGCCCCAAGGCTCTGTCCTTGGACCCCTTCTTTTCCTTATATATGTCAACGACATTTCTGATA
>Ga0210059_1002864_pt1 | contig 27307 bp, 14 predicted proteins | sample Ectturendosymbi2_FD_188042 | JGI IMG/M metagenome (GOLD analysis project Ga0210059, IMG submission 188042) | Ecteinascidia turbinata endosymbiont from Florida, USA - Sample 2 (SPAdes) (version 2) | ecosystem: Host-associated > Tunicates > Ascidians > Unclassified | place: Key West, Florida... | reverse complement strand
TGAAAACGCCAGTACAGTCGTTACGGTCGTAATGATATATCTGTTTCATGCACAGCAATGCCGTGAGTAGTGAGGTGTGGAGTCCGTCTCGATCCGCTCCAAAGCGTCACACCTGGCAGCACTTTGTACTTACAGCGATTCTCAATTTGTTACAGATGTCGTGACGATTGATGGCGTCTGCGCGAAAGTGGAAACGCCGCCGCGCTAATTTGCACAAAACAAAGTGTGACGGCAAGCTTTGAAACGCAGAGCAGGCTGTTGCCATTGCACGGGTGGTCGCAGCCCGTAGCCTTGTCTTGGTTTTGGCCTTGTTTCCAACAAGATGTCTCAATCATAAACAAGCCTAGCACTTGCCACAATAATTTAAATTGCTTGCGACTTGACCCAACTTGCACCTTGGACAACTTTAGCTGAAAGCTGTACGGACGTCACGCAGTCACCACCGTAGGTTCGCCAAATGAAGCTTACGCAGAAAGACCTTTTCTCTTGCGTTGACCTCCTGCGGCAAAACTAAAACTGGGCCAAGCAGCGAAGTTGACGTGCCCCGCTTTCAGCGAAAGACTCAATGTGAAGGCCACAACGCCGCAACCATTAACGATCCCAGTAGAGGGAGTTTTGTTTCCAAAACACGACGTCAAAGCTGAATTCCCACCCGGTCGCAATACGATATGTTATGAAAAAGCAAGTTATGGTCCTGACAAGAAACGTCATTGGTCACGCTTCATTAACGCGTCAACTGCAACTTGAACACCGCTACATGACCATAACTGCCTCAGTGACCCAGCTAGCTGTAAGAAGAAGTTTCCCGTGCCGATCTGTCGACCTGCAACCACGTATATAGTGAATGAAAACTGCAACAGTTGTGTTATAGCAAGCCGCCAGTCGATACACATCACTGCTAAGAACAGTAGGTCACAATTCCCGGACGTAAATTTAGAGTTGGATATTTCACTGATTTGAGTGGAGAATACTGTAATATTGTTGCTTCCTGCACGACCGAAGAAAAGCGATTGTTTTTGACGATGGTTTTTCTTTAGTTTTCGTTTTTCTAGCATCAAACGTTGTATTTATGAACTCCAACAAAAACTGCTAGAAGGCAATATACTCTTTGAAGTAACGTTTCCCACTTGTTCAGAAACGAAATACCCAGATCGAATAAGCCAAATTTCTATTAGAATAACAACTGTTTTTGAAGTAATAGAAAATTGTTTTAAACTCAGAGCGATAAAAATATATTTTTCAAGGAGCATGTCTTCACTTTCTTAAAAAAGCTTTTCGTAATCACCCGCTTATTTTCAAGTGGCTCGTTACTCAAACGTTTGCAAACGTGTGAATGACAGCTTCAGCATTTTCCGATGAACACACCGTGGCTCGTGCGGACATTTGTCACGTTTCAGTTCAAGGTACAGCATTGTTGGTTTTTATCTTTGCAGTCTGCAAGTCTTCGCAGTTGCGCGTGTCACTTGGCGGTTGTTTGCTGGTTTCTCGTCGAACACAGGGGTAACGAACGTCTAAGCAGAGCTCAGAAAAAGAACCTTCGAACTGGTTTGGCAATTGTTTTCACACAGCCAAAAACCCAGATAGTGAATTTGAAACTGGCATTTCTGCTTAGCAGGCCTTCATCAGCAAGAGCAAACGCTCTTTATGTCAAAAACAACTTCTTTGCCGTCGGCCTACAAGCCCTAAAGACTTCGGTTGTGCAGTGATGATAAAATCACGAAAATATGAGTCACTTGCGCGTCCACCAAGTGTCAATGAGTACCAACCGCTTCAGCAAACTGTTTGTATACTCAGAAACATATTGAACAGAATGTGCTCTATCGAGAACTTGACGGACAATTGCTACTAATTTTAATTAAAGTCCAAACGGGTGGCGCACGCGCGACTGCAACGCCTACGTCAAAACCAATCAGCATTTTCGAAGATTACGGAGGACGATAACACACGCACAGAGTTTAAGCGGTGCAAGTTGTAATTATACTTGATGAACAAATTTTAAAGTGAAGGAGTTGATGCCGTCATCCTGAAGAGTGTGTTAAGGCCTATTTCAGTGATAGAAGAGGTACCCAAGTCGGCAAGAGCAACGGGTGTGACCAGTAAGCCTCATCAGTGACCTGTGTCCCCAGAGGAAGTGGAGGGTCATCCAGTGATGAGAGGGTCAAGTAATTCCTTCCGAATGTGGTCACTGGTCATTGGCTTGGTGGCGAGTTTCGGTAGTAATGCTGTTATACAATTGCTTATTTAAACAATCCATGTTTTTGTTTGAGACTGTAACAAAGTGTTTTCGTTTCTATGTGCGTTTTGTATTTTTGATGACAAAACGGAAGTTATTTCAGATATCAGAAACCCGACACCTTTCGCCTTATCACGAATGTTCACTGAAAATATTCCCACTAATCTGGTTCACAATGCAACGGTCACCAACCAATCAATAAAATGATTGACGAGTTATCGATTCAATCCAACAAAACGAAATCGTCTGAAAGGTGAAATATGTGTGGGTTATACCCAAATCAATGCATGTCAACTAAAAGATACAAATTTAATATTATATGGGTACTGACTCGGATGATTGCATTGTTGGGGTTTAAAGAGCGGTAAATTTATCGAAGATCACAAACGGTTAATAACAGATGAAGTTCTTTCGCGTAGTGAATATGAAACACAAGTTTGTTAAATCCTGAAAAAATAGATTTAGATCTTTCCTAAGAGCTAGTCCTCATCCTAAACAGAACCTTTTTTGAATCTGAGGAGACTTACTCTAGTTAGAAAATATCACACCCTCGATGAGGTTGATGCACATTTGAAATGTTAAGGGCCATTAGCTCAGTTGAAACAGCTGTATCTTGACCAGTACAACAGTTGAGTGGTGGTGTATGGTTTCTGGCCACTTCACCAAATGCGAATGACGTGTTGGCATGAGGAGATTTGTGTTCCGAAGTAAGACTGACTTGTACCGCCTCGTCTTGTACAAACAAAAGTTCAAACGTTTTGAAGTTGAAAAAAACCAGAAGTGCAGACCCGTTAACAAACTCCCCATGTACAAATAAAAACTCTGCCTGTCTCTACACACTCGGAGAAGTGCGCGTCTGTGGCCGTGGAATGCAGTTGCAGCATTTGCGAGAGCTGTGAAATGAGAAAGACTATCGATTGGTCAACCGTGGAAACAAACCGTTTATCGGTAAAAGTCAAACAAGATGTCATCGGAATCTCCAACTCCGTAAATGCATAAACAGTGAAACCCAAGCCAGATGTTAATTTTCCGATAAAAAAGAGCAAACAAACCCCACCTAAACAATGGTAAATTTATCGGAGTTTTGCAGAAAGTGAAAAGCTCTGAATCTTTGGTATTTAGTTTAACGATCATGGAATAAATTAAGAGATTTTGAAACTAAATTCATTAAAAAGTGGCTCAAAGAAAGTAATGAAGAAGCAAATTTACAGATCGTCTATCTAAAAGATTATATTAACCTATCTGACTTATTTTGGCCTACAGAAGCAGCAACGAAATTATGAGATCTGTAGTGCAATCATTCGAGCAAGCATGACAACCGTCAGGTAACCCACCTCTATCCAGGCAATATTCTTTGTAGTCCTTGCAGCAGTCGCCAGACTTTTGACAAAATTCATCGCAGTAGCACGACCTGGTGTATGTGTTGCTCGGATAGTTGTTGGCGAACTTGCACTGCTCGCTCTTACCGCGGCAGCATCGACCAAGGTCGGCGCATCCTGCGTTCGCTTTCTCCGGCGCTATGGTTACGACGCACAGCGCCCAGCACAGTACCACCCAACGCATCGATGTTGATGATACCTTTCTTCTTACTGCAGCACCTTTGTATCTATGCAGGACGCAGAGAAACGCTCCTTCCGTTTTGAAAACAGGTCAAACAACAAATTTCTCTGAGGCTAACCAATTTACATAAGCCACCGACCCTTGGCCCGACCTTCTGTAAAAGGAAGTGACGTAATATAATATCAATATACGAAGCAGTATTCAGTGTGTTTTACTTGTAGAAATATCAGAAAGTTTGCAGTGAACTACGGGTCTGTTCGTAATTTCTTGTTTTTTGATTTGAACAAAAAAAAAAAAACTAAAAATAACAAACAGAAACTTCATCCCAACAATAATAGAGACAGTACGGGGTTTCTTCTATTCACATGCAATAAGCACAATACGTGACCATCGCCTGCTAATGTACCTCAATAATTCAAGTGAACGATGATTAGCTGCAACCGAAAAGCCGCCAAATGAATCAGGATTTTCAGATGACTGGAAGCGCTTTCCAACCGTTTGTTTTCAAGAAGGTTTTCCAGGTAACCAGGGGCGGAGCTAGGGGGGTGCCACTGCCCCCCCAAAATTTTGCCTGGCCCCCCAGTGGCCCCCCCAAAATTTTCCGCGTGACGTCATGCCACTACATTGAAGTCCTACACAGACCATTGACAGCTCCCCTTGTTGCAAATCTGGCCCCTCCAGTGGCCCCCCCAAATGAAAATGTCTGACTCCGCCCCTGCAGGTAACCCACGCAAACTGTCATTTCTTGCCCAGCCGCGCTACACGTCGTTTTCTCGCTTTATTGCTGCTCCACAAATCGCGCGTATGTCAACATCATAGAAACGAAAACACTTGTTACAGTAAAAATTAGATCCTTGGCGACTTGATACTGACATCAAAGATTTGTGTCTTTGTAGTAATTTCGCCAACAGTGCAAATCTCATAAAGAGCGATATATCAAGACCGCTGCAGTTTGGGCAGGAATAGATGAAATTCTAGAAATCTCGGAAAAACGTTATATTGTTAAGTTTTTTTTGTAACTCCAGCCCAGTATCCCGGCGCAACGGTTTGTTCTGCGCAGCTTCTATTTCTCTCTGTTTATTCAACGTCCGAGAAAACACGACACTTGCAGACAACTGGTGGCCTACGTACCTTTGCAGATACAGTACATGCGGTCTCTTGTTTACTTCTGTACAAGAATATACTATCGCTACATTGCTTCAGTTCCGCAGTACAAGTTAAATGGGTAGTTAGTTCGGATCACACACACGTGCCCAAAAACCTGTTCAAAATGTTGGGTAGATTTTCCAGGTCGGAAATCTTTTCTCTAATTTTGGCTCTGACAGCGGTACAGTACCCACTGGCAAGGGCTCATACAGGCCCGGGGGTGTTTGGCCTACACTAAACAAATGTTTTTCCACATGAACAAATTTTGATGGTTTTCGCCCACAGTCATGAGTGCTGTCTGTGATGGACGATTTTCTAATAATCGCGACGCGCAAAATTCATTGTTTTGTTCTTGACGTTTTTCAAATCACCCACGCCACTTGCAGTACCTTCCAGATAGGAACAAGTACCGCTTGTAGGGTATCGCAATTAAGTTCCTTATTGACTAATTAGCCAAAACTCATGTTTGAATATCAAGCAATCTTATTGCTTGAAAAAGAGTTTCATATCCTTAGGAAACTTTGCATGAAACATTGTTCTCAATACCGTACACATTGGCCAAGAACGTTTCTGAGGTTAAGTCGACCAAGCAGCTTCCGATACAAGCTTGCACATCAAGCCTTGTCAGATAAGAATAAATTCCTGGTAAAAGTTTAAGTTTGCATCAGTTAGCTGTCCCCATACTGCCTTCACCAAATTCATCAGCTCACACAACTTCAATTGCCCACGAAACGGGTTTATTATTTACCAGAGCAGTAACATCGATCCTGACCTGATAAACGTACTGTCTTTGCTACAGAGCTTATCTGCATCGTCATCGTCATCAACCCAACTCCTAACGTGCACTTTTGTTTGAACTTAACTTAAACACGGCCTCAATGAACCGTTCCTACAAGCAAAAGATCAATTTCTACTGTTTCATCGCCAATGCATTTATTATATTGCGGTGCTGTGTCTACCATTAGCGTCTAAAAGTCTCACTTTTATCTTAGTTTGTAATTTTGCAGCGCGAACTTCTGAGCGGCAATTCACGGAGCTGCATATAACGCTGATAATCCTATGTAGGGCACGCACTAGGAGCAAGCTATCAAAATCAATGAAGTTTCAAAAATCTGGGCAAAATGCCAAACTTTTTCATGTAAACTGTAAACCTATCGCAAAAGCTATCAATCTCTGCAAAACGTTTTTACGGCTGTTGACTACATCCTAAGCAGTGTTAGAATTTTTTTTGCAAAATATTGACCTTTGTTTCCACTGGAAATAAACAGAAATTCTGATCTGATGATAGGCGGCAGCGGTTGACTTCAGCACGGTTAAACTGTCTGCACTGGCGCGGGTTTTCGCTCTTGTCTATCAAAGGCATTATGACGGAAGCAACGGCTCTGGTCGCACCCTGCCTTGCAGGTTGAGTGAAATCGCCGAGTGTGGAGTGAAATCGAAAATGCGCGCAGACCTCACAGAGCTGCGAGCCACGCGTCAAACAATGGGAGCAAACAACCAGCTAAAGCTTAAGTAACGTCTTCCCAGTGGCTTTATATCAACAGCTCACTACGTCGATGAACAAAGTTTTCGGCACGTTCTTCTCTTTCTAATTACGTCAGTGCTCTCACGCTTCGACAGAATGTAAAAAAAATTGGGGTAAAAAAGGTTGGAAGCAAAGCGGACTTTACAAAAAATTTGAGTTTCAATTATTTAGGAAAAACCTTGTGATAATAAATGCCTTGTTATATACTGTTTCCAGTAAACCACCGTATTCGTTTCAGTTTGTAAGTAATTGGAAATGCAATAGACACGTACAAAAATCTATTGAGACATTTTTCAGAAAAAAATTTTAAACGCATCTGGTGGAAAATCTACCTGTAGTTTGTGGCTAGGAAAAGTTTTTTGATAGCGTAAAACTATGTTATTAATGCGTTCTAAGCAAAACTGGCTAAAAATAGTTCCTGCACAACATTTTGTCACCCTTTTATTTTTTATGGCTTCAGATGGTTCCTTAACTTAAACATGACGGTTCGCTTCCGATTCAAACTGTAAAATCACGACAAAACTTATTTTTGCTTTTACTAAAAAGTTCCTGTCAGGGCTTCGTTCGTCTAATGCCTGAAACTTATAGTTGTTCACACCTTTTTTCTTTCCGCACATGTGTTTTGCAAAAAACATTTTTGTATATATATATGCGCGTTAACCTTCTCTTTCTTAGCAATCCTGTGGATTAGTACTATTTTCCTTTTTGCATGTTATCTTGGCATGGCGTTTGGCTAAGTAAAGGCTCCAACACTTTTCGATGAGTAGAAAAACTGAAATGTGTTCGGGTGAATCAACAACTATTTATATATGTATCTCATTGCGAAAACTCATTTTTAAGTGTTGCAGTAAACAAAGAAATGCTATAGGTGACTCGCAAACGATAATGCGGTGTCTACGTCTTCTTGGTCAAGCCTCAATCACTGTCAGGTCTACCATTCGCTAGAATCAGTTCAGATCATCCATTCAGAAATGGACACTAAGCTGGTTACCTGTGCTGCATCGCCCAAAGCCATGTAACCATCCGAAAAAGGACTCCTGCCTACATCAATCGAATCTGCTCCCTTTTCCTAACGTAACTAAATGAGCAGATCGATCTGCACTAGCCGGACGCTTGCGAGAAAGAGCCGGCTTACCTTGGATCGACTGCCCTGGGCATTGCATGCGTCCCTGAGGAATCCGCAGTCATTTAAATGCCATTCAGCTATATATAATGCGTACCTCTTCAGCAGTTAGCACCTAGATGACGCGTGGCTTATGAAGATAGTTAATGCCAAAGTCAAAAGCTGACTGATGTCAGTTTCAAAGTAGCCTGTCTTATAAGTGCGCTCTGTGGTCACCAGCTAACTATGTGTCTGCTGCACATGGGTTGCACTGCACTAAATCTGTCCGCTGCTTCCCCCTGATCAGTCCGAAAGACTGGAAGCTGCTGACTCCGAACGGCAAATGACCTTTTCCAGCCATTAAAAAGCGACGTCGTTACCGCTTAGTACTGTAACTCAGACCTATGTAGAAACCTTAAAGGAAAAAGGCAGATGGACTCTCACAATCACTGGAGAGAGAACTTGCCTCAAAATGCAAATACCGCAGAAACAGCTCGCGACCGTCGCTCTGCTTCAAAGATCGTTATCAGGGTGACGGTGGCAGTAAGCACGGAAAGTGGAAAAGAGTTCTGTTTTTATAGAATGCTGAATGCTGGTGATAATGCTATTTTTTGTTTTAACATCCCAAGCGAAATAGTTTTTGTTCAAGTTTTCATTTTTTTGCACGCCTGTGGATATCATGGACCAAGGTATAATTTGCAGCTATATTCTTCTGCCAAGTGCCAATCGATCTTTTCTGCAACGTGTGCGATACATAGACGATCGTATGTAACTAATAAAAGGACGAAGCTAAGAAACAGGATTGCTTAAAAAAACTTTTTAACAGTTTATGCATGTGCATTGCGTACTGGAATCGATGAAATATACCTGACGCGCACTTTGAAACGTAGCTTGTCGATAAGTTAAAAAAACATACCCTTGCATGCTGCAACATTCCTACATCTCTTCCATATTGTGGGTTTAAATCGATTTATTCTCAAAGCATTGTTACAGTGGCAATATAGGTATAAAATTTCAATAAGTGTCCCCAAATCAGTGTTTACTTTTCCCAAGAATATTCGAATAGAAACTGACTTCGTCCGACTGTTTGGCTGGCTTCTCGAAAAATGCAGGTTTTGAGTGTAAGCGTACAAAGTTCCGCATGAGATTGAAGTAGCTGCCAGGTACGAAATGATGTCGTCGGAAGTGGGAATGTATTTTGATGTGATTGAAAATACGTTGACAGAAGTGTTTTCAAATTAACATGACATGCATTATACCGTGCACAGAGGTCTAGTTGCCCGGGCCCCGGTGCAAGTGCTTGATTGTACGCCTCCTACCTAATTTCCATGTTTTAGTATTGAGGGATACTTTTTCAACAATATGTCGCCACCATACTCCCGCCTCCCCGCCACCTTTCACGCCCCCCAGTAACCAAGGCTGAAAAGAAAATCGGGAGATATTTTTAAGACTGCAAGTCTCAGATTAATAAAAAGCTAGCAAGAATTGGCAGCCTACAAAGTGGGAAGGGAGATAGAGTGTAAAGCCTTAAGATAACGATGGTAGTGCTTCATCTCTTTCTCGGATCACTTAACATACATTTGCATGCCCCTTTAGGCAAGTTCCCATAAGGTCCATGCAGCATGTGCTAGCAGTCATACAATACGAATTACGAAGAAGTATCGATATCCAGCATTTTAATAAAACGTAATTTTTGTTAATTCACTCTTTGGATGTTCCGTGCCTTGATTTCCCGGGACCGTCGTCCCGTTCAACCCCCCACTCTGTACGCCCCTGACTGTGAATGTGCATGCCCAAAAACAAAAAATTGAGAAACTCTTCAAAGTTTTAGAAAAAAGTTAAAGCAATGCATTTCCAGTTGCAAGCAATTGTGAAGTCCGGTAAATTTGTATTTGACGTGTGATCGACATGCTATCAACTGCGTTATATACTTGTTTCGTTTTTGTTTTTCAGCAAATGCCTGAGGCAATAGTATGTAATCTTTCAAAAATCTGAGGTAATTTTCCTGTTGTTTCTTGAGTATCCAAGTTTTAGAAAAAACGTATGAGTTTTTGTGGATATCCAATATCAAAAATGCTTATAACAGACAAAAGTGTGAAATTTTTATCCATACGAAATATGAGTCCATTTAAATTGCTCGTAATAGCTCAAAGGGATGAAATTGCAACGTTCGATGTTACGTTCGTTAGCAACATGAATGCAAGCACATGCATTTTACAGAAAAATATAGTATCGAACGCATCACTCAAAAACAAATATTTTACACCTAAGCTTTAAACCAATTGACCAGGTTTTTATATGTACGTAGTGCGTGTCGCATGAAAAAATGCAAAAGAGGAAAATCATGAAGTCTTTCTCAAAAGTTGCGAAATTCAGTCTTCCGCGCGTTTGATGGTTGTAAGACCAACCTTTGCTGTTTTATGTTTTTATAAAACGTAGCATCAAACATGATTTTTCACTTAAAATGTAGCACCAAACAGTATTTTTCCTGTTTTTCTCTCTCAGCAAGAGCGGGTCAAAAAATCAGTAAAGTATGAAAGACCCGTGGAGTCCGAAAGAATCAAAGACGCAGCTCCCGCGCCTGGATAAGTGGCACTACACGCGAAGTGTTCAGCAGCCGAATCAGTAAATCAGGGTCGGGGCTCGGGTCAGCGACCAGAGCGCTATTACGCTAATGTGACGGTTATCAACCCACGAAATCTCTATTTTGCGCTTAGCTTTACGCAGGCGAAAGCTTCCTGGCGAAAGCGAACGGCGAAAGCGCAGCGATGCGACCGCAAGAAAGGATGGTAATTCTATACAATAACGACGGAGCGTGTCCCCAAATCTTCTCGCGTATCCGCGAATCATCCCGTGCATTATTCCGGGGCCCGCCTACTTTACCGCTGATTTTTCACAGAACATAGTTTGCGTTGGTTTGTTGCACTTTTTTGAAATTGCCGCGTCTAAGTGCAACGCTTGAAAAAAATGTCTCCGTCAAGGAGAAAACTGCACCAAGTGCATTTAGATTAGAAATTTTCGAGGCGTTCTGTTGATTACGTACGAAACATACGGTCGAGGTGATCTTGCTTTTGATGCTGCATTGAAATCGCAAAGCGCAGGGCATCCAGTCAACGTAAGGTTTTAAGACGTTCCATAGCACTGTAGGAAGAAGAGATTTTCATGCAATTTCACGTGGAATTCTTCTCCTTTTGCCTCACTGTGACAAGGTAAATTGATGATAAACCAAAAGAACTGTTTCGTTTCTTTTCATAGCTAAAAATTACCAGTGTGGCCAGCGCACGTCTGTGAAACTCATAAAATAACCTGATTTTATCAAAACGAAGCGTTGCCTCGACAGGGTAAAGTACTGCTCTTTTGGACAAGGAAGTGCCAACATGATAAGATGGTGCGGTAAGTTTCCGAGCGGACATTAAAACCATAGATTGACTTTGATCACTCTTGTCGCCAGCTATTCATTGAGGTCAGCAAGCTTATCTCAAAGTTTCACGGCTTCCTGCCAAAAACAATTCTAAGGCAGACGCAACCGCGTGATTGCCAACATTGTATCGCTTTTAAACGGTTTGCAATCGCGCTGTGTATCGCTGTGAAGAAAAAACGTGTCATGCAGTTCAGGCCCGTTTGTGACACGTGCCAATAGCGCCACCTATCGCACAAGTTATAAACTGACCAACGAGAGGCAGCAAGAAACCAAATTATAGCCCGTGGTTTTTGAAACAGTTTTTCATAGTTTGTTTGATCTTGTTACTTGTGTGAAAGCAATGCCCATTTCTGAAACATTTTTATTTAATCGCACAAAGGTCTTTTATTTGACTCACAGAGACGTAGCATGTCCATTTGGACAGAAATTTTCGTTAGGCATTAAATGATTGTAGCGTCTGTAGGTTTGATATAGACAGATTGCGATACACCACGCTGCTGTCACGGCAGTGGAGTGCATGGTTGACATATAAAGAGAAGAATAAAAGGTTCTTGGTTTTCTCTACAGAAAGATTTGCCTTTATTTTATATGTACCCTCTTTCCTTGGCAACTTTGCTTAACTTTTGTTAAAGATAATCATCACATATTTTTCCGGGGTATGACTAAAATGGTAAAATCTAGCAATGTGTGTGTTATATTCGAACTACTGAAAGTACTTTTTAACCGGTTGGGTGGTTGGAGCTTAGAACGACGCACAAGCGAGTAACGAAACGTTTTTCAGTCATTGGCCTTTGTGTATCAGCGTTTTCAGAAAACACGTTGGTTACCACCTTCGACAATCACCAAGCAGTAAAGCCACAAAACATGTTGGGTCAATGCGAAACACTTGTTAACAAAAATAGTTGACTGTGGTTCACGTTTTGCCTAGCCCAGATTCCATTGACAGAAGCATAAATTCTCCCTGATGTCAATTTATTTTGACATTTTGAAATCGATCCACTAACTCAATACCTATATATTCTCAGCCGCAAGAAATACAGGCCTGATCGAAGCATAAATTGAAAAAAAGTATGGCTATCAAACTAATTTGAAGCGCATTTCATAAAGAGGCGTTTCTAAAACTATCGTAAGCGAGCGGCCTTACAGTATAGTAGTAATGAGCAAACTTATAGCCCGTTTACTGTTTGTACACCGTTCAAAGAGAGAGAGCATTTTCACACTCTCTTTTTCGTAATCTTTTCTAATGGCTACAAAAAGTCGTCACTCATTTTGTTAGCCACTTTGCCAGTATTACAGGGGAGTTTTGCATATTTTTCAAAATTTCTGTTGTGTTTGATGAGGGGCATTTTGGCCTTCATCACTTTTTTCTTTCAACTGAATCGTAATTTTAGAAAAAATGCAAACGCTGGGATGCCTTGTATTTTGATGATGAAACCCTAAAACCACTTTGATGAAGCACAAGAACTACTTCAGTGGCATATACTTTTTGCATAGGCCTATTTTGGCATAGGCCTATTTTTGGAAAAGCGCACGATGATGAAAACGTTTAAAATATCCTGTTTATAAAACCCCACCCCACTACTAATTCCGTCTACCTCACCCCACATTAACCCATCCTTTTTTGTATCCCAAGACTAACACTGCACTTATTAAAATCCCGCACTTCCCATTCGCAGCCTATTTTATTCCATTACTGTATAACAAACAACTCACACCAAAAGAGACCCGTACATAACTGCTACATCAGCCAGACCCAAACTTTCCTTCAGCATCATTGAAACCAATCCTACCTTTACCACAGACGGTTCAAACCTTGGTCTAATCCCAATCCTCCCTAAGTGTGACTTAGAATCCTTTATGCTTCTTTCCAAATCTCTACCTTACCCCGATACACCCAGGCTTTACTCCTAGCACTTACTGTCCGTGAACTAGTAACTTTGAGGTTGTAAATCATTGTTGATAGCGCCGCGCCTATGTTAATGACATGCCGGAATATATAATATGACCGAGTGGTCTGACGGCCGGCAAGTACACTGGGTACCCTAAACGAAAAAGTTGCGATTGACTATTACTCCAACGAAGTTGGCCTTGGAGCAACATTGTTGCAGGAAGGATAGTACGTCTCGTTTGCGTCCAGAGCTCACCAGACTCACCCCAACGGAACAGAGGTACACACAAAGAGACGTGTCTTGTTATAGTTCATGCGTTCCACAAGCTCAATCATTACACTGTGAGTCGGAACGTGGTTACAAATCATTTAGATGGCAAGCTGTTGGAAACTGTATCCAAAAAACATTAATAACAGCTCCAAGAAGACTGCAAAGAATGTTTCTGCAACCGCATAAACACCATTTGTCGGTAATTTACAAACCTAGAAAGAGGATGTACATAGCTCATATGCTTTCGAGGGCTGCGCTTCCCTTAAAGCAAGATGTACAGGACAATTATGAATAATTATATTCTTTCCCCTGAGTTCGCGTTACTCAAGGCACATGAAAATGTTTGTATTTCAGATGCAAAAAAACATAGAGGCCACGCACCACAATGCTGACCTGCAGCAAATGGTTGATTACATCAGACACAGATGGCCGTCTCGCCGGAAGTAGTGCCCTGACGCATTAAAATCTTATTGGACATTCCGCAATGAACATATGATAGATCAAGGAATCATCATGAAAGGTCCAAAATTTCTGATACCACCGGTGTTGCATTGGAAAATGTTAGGTAGATACACCATAGTCATGTAGGTGCCGAACCATGTTTGCGGAAAGCCTGCAACGAATTGTTCTAGCCAGATATGGCGAAAGCTGTTCATGACTGCATTGCGAACTGCGCCACATGCAATGACTTTCAGCCACAGCAAAAAAAAAACCACTGATTCCTCTTGAAACGCCGAAAATGCCATGGGGAGAAGTGGAAGCAAAATTAGTCACTTTTGATTAAAGTAATTATGTTGTCTAGATTTTTTATATATTTTTTCGTCCTGGAACAGCTGCAAGATACAAACACGACATGCATGTCGAAAACGCTCTAGCGGACATTCGCAACACACGGCATTCCAGTTACCGTTCGGACTGGCAACGACCCATACAGCTGGTTTCTGAAGAACGTAAACAGCTGGCCCGCTTGGGGAAGTTTAGTCACGTTACACCTTCACCGTACGACGCGACAAGCAATGGCAAGGCAGAATCAATCATGAAAATCGCGAAGTCACTACTTCGGAGTGCGAAGAGAAAAATGGAAAAGACATTTGGCTCAGTCTATTGTAATGGCGAAATGTGCCCACACAAGGACCTAGACTTTTCGCCATGTCAACACTTGATGTCTAGAAGAGCACGATCTCTTCTACCAGTAAGCACTTTCCTGCTAAAACCGAGTGGTTTTGACTCTTGCTTGACTGACAAAAAGACCGTCAAATGAAACGCTTCTACGATCGCACTTCGCAGCGATTGCGCGAATTAATGCCTGGTAAACTGATGTTCATGTACGATCCGGTGGTTGCTTGGCAAGTTTTGGTGATTGTGCCAATATCGTTTGCAGTTGAAGTAAATGGCTTTCGTTACCGGCGTAACCGACCATTTCTGCGCACTATTTAAGAATTGCCATTGTACGATTATTGCTGTGTGTGGGATTTGCAGGTAAGGAACGTTTCATCACCTTGTGTACCTAGTGGACCACGAGTGCTGAAAATCCTCAGGCTGAGTTAAGCCGAGGCCCACGAGAATTATTAAAACCCAACACGTTTTTGAGATTACGTAAAGTAACTTTTGTTCAGAAAGGGATGTTGGTGGACTGGTATCTGTTAAGGGTGCAAATCACTGTTGTGAGCGGCGTGCCTGCGTTAGTCGCATGCCGGAGTAGATAATCAGAGCAGGTCAGGGATGTAACGAGGGGGGGCAACGAATCACTTTGGGATCGCCGAATCACTGCTGGGGGCGTCGTTGACTGCGTGGGGCGCCGAAAAGTCCTAACAATGTCACAATTAGTTTCTTCAATACAGCAAATTTGCTTCCGAAAGACCTTAGGTACGAACATGGGGACGCCAAACTTGCTTCTTGCCCCGGGCGCCATCTAACCTCGTTACGCCTCTGGAGCAGGTGGCCTGAAGGGCGGAAAGTACTTTGAATACCCCACACGTTTGCGATTACTTCAATTTGCCGTGATGTTATCCTTACTCATTAATTACAGTAGCATACGTTACCGTAAAGTAATATGAGTTGCCTGCGGTTGTCAATTCTGCAAGAAGATAGAAGCACTTAGCAGTTCTTTTTCTAAGTCCATCTTTTACCATTCTCACTCAACTTAATTCTATTATCTCTATCTGCGATACAACACCTCTCTACCAATTGCACCACCCCACCCCGCACAAACTCAACTTTCGATCAACACTAGCCCCGTCCCACTGCCAAACATTTCGAAATCGCTATTAACACCTCATGCTCTCAACCCATACCACATATCAACAGCGCCAATCACTGCAAGTTTAACCATGGCTTCCATTCATTCACTCACCTAAATAAAGATAACACTTACCTATAACCTAATATACAACTTCTACATGTTAAAAATTACAACCTTGTTAAATCCACCTTCTGTCTCCCAGCCCAGCATCACTTCTCAGCACCCCATTCCTCAACCCAAATTCTAAAGCGCACACACAATACCTTCCCACATAATAACACAAACTCACAATCCAAAATCAGTTCGTTGCCTTGCACAGCCGACACCATCACATGGTACACCACTGACTTATAAACACTCATGCGGAGATATAGCTTTTAATTACTGTAAATTGGCTTCTCGAACGACTTAGTTTAGGTGAAAGACACTACGACTAATTAAATTACCTAATTTTTCAATTAAACAACTAACTTCATAATCATAAAAATCTTTGCCAAAGAAGTCAGGGCACCCCCTTTGCAGCCTTATAAATCCGCCTCTGGCGGACTTCCTTTCAGACCCCATCACCGTAATCAACGTGATAAGAAAAGGATGAGTTTTGAGCATGGACACCGGAAGGGAAGCATTGGCCTCCGGATAATGAAGTTAGACATTTTCCTATTAAATTTTTAGCAAAATACGTTGTTTTCTTAGTTTCGAGTGAGCAAATCGAGAATTGACTATTTCCCCCCTTCCCGGAAATATATCCTTGGCTACCCCTGGAAAAATCTACGGTTGTCCCCGCCCTGGAGAAAATCCTTCCGACGTCAATGTTTCTGAGGACGCAGTGGCGTAGCAAGGGGGGCCTGGGGCCCCGGGCGGCACCTTCTAGGGGGCGGCACTTTGTTAATAAAAAATGAATGTTTGGAAGGAATTTAAGGTTCTAACTCTTCTTTCTTATTTTTAAATAAAGTTTTTTTAAAGTTCTAACTCTTTTCAGTTTTTGTGCTTAGAAGCCCTAGACTGGTAGGCTAGGCTGAAAAAACAAAAAATGTGGCTGTGTAGTGAGCAAATTGATGAAATGTTTACTCAAAAGTCTGGGTCAAAATCCAATGTGCTGAAGTACCGCGGTGTTTGTCTTGAAATCAGTGTTTTTAACACCCTTACTTGGGTGCCAATTGTGCCTCAGTCACCTTCTTCTCCACCCAAAGCCATTTTCCCCATCCCAGTCAAATGTCCTTTGAACAAAGGAAAGCGATGAAATTTGACGGCAGACTAGCAAACATTAGCGCTCCAGTTGTTCGCGGTTTATGTTGCCCTTCCTCTCAAAATCTGGTGAAAAGGGCTTTGCATGAAATCACGGTAAATAGTCAAGGCTAGCTTAACCCTTTTTCACCTATCTTTGGTTCCTTAGCAACGTCCCAACGGCACATCATAACGTTACCCGACGTCCAGGTATTGGCGACGAAAATTTTGTTGGAGTGGTGATAGCTCAATTGTTGAGCGTCCGCCTCTCAGTTAGAAGGTTGAGTGATTTAATACACGGCCACGGAGTGAACCACCACAGCGCTCCTTGGGCAAAAGCGTTCACCTCAACTGCCCCGGCAAAAAGCGCATTTTAGGCGTTGGCTTGCCCCAAATTGCTGTCACAAAAATCATAAAAAAATATTTCTTGTAATGCTACGGAGGAGGCCATACCTCATTTGTACAAGCAAGAGCGGAAACGTCTGACACCGTTGCGGAGGCGGTTAAGCCGGATCCAGGCTGTTCTTGAGAGGTCATTCCGAGGGGGTGGGTGCCGGTGTCGGGGTTAAAAGTGCGCAGTCTTGTAGAGTTGTCCGCCGACTTCGCATACCATTGGTGATCCGCCCACACAGCATCAAAATTCTTGGTATGCCTTCTCGATGTTTTTTGTGTCCGGAGGTGGCAATCTTTCAACGGATTCACTTGTGAGAAGGCAAAAGCGCTTCCAGTCAGCCTTGCGAAAGTTCCAACGCTTCACCGGATCGCTGTGGGCAGGAACCTTGAGTCTCGGTGGCGTTATGAGGGAGGGCCAGTGTTGTGACCGCGGAAATTTTCCTAGAACACGTCTGACCGCCAGTCGTCTGTCCTGGCCGAAACTCGCGAAGGCCAGGTCCGGGTTAGTGCCGGCGTTCCATCGGTGAGAAGAGAAACTGGCTGCTTTCTTTGGGTCGTACTGCAGTCCAAGGTTGTTGGATGTTGCACAGGAGTCCAGGCTCTCACCGTCAGGGGATGTTTTGTTGTTGCCCAAGTTGACATGTTGGCAGTTGAAGTCGCCAACATACAGACCACTGGACTAGGGTGTGGGCACGTCGTGATGGCCGTAGGTGTGAGTCGTTAGCGTTTAGGTTTGTAGACGTTAATGATCTTATATCCTGCGACGTCTACGCACAACCATTCGGTCTCTGATTGCTCCGGAGACTGATCGACCATTGACCATTCCAACCGCTCGTGAACAAATGTGGCAAGGCCGTGATTCCTGCATAAGGACTGACCCAGCTAGTGAGAAGTTGGGAATCACTAGCTTGTCTGCAGTTGTGCCGTGGGTCTCCTGTAGGACGATGATGAATACCTTGTTTTTATAGGCTAGCTGCTCAATAACACTGACCTTTTCTGCAGTGAGCCCCTCGGTGTTCAGGTCGAGGGTCATCTTCGGCAGTATGTGGTCATCTTCGGCATCTCCCGCTGCTGCGCCTTGCGCCATGCGTTTCCCTATCCACCCCACGCTGAACACATCCAGTACGGGTAGCAGTGGTTGCACATTTCAAGCAATGTCGCAACAGGGAGGGACACGTGAAGGTACCTGTCATTATGCCCAATGAAATCATTTCTTAAAACAGTGCAATGAATGCCCATCTACTGTCAATCACTTTTTCGTGTACAACAATAAGGTGAAGCTCTTGGAATTTTAACTGTACGCTACTGAATTCTAGCACTACTAGGCTTGGAAGAAACAGCGTTGCCACTTTTCGTTATATCCAACACTTCACAAGATTTCATTCCCAGTTTAGTTTTATCTGAACCTACAACAACATGGTCAAGATGTCAATACGTGATGCTTATTAGTTTTTAGGTTAGGCCACTTTGAATTATGCTAGTGAGCTATGCTGTAGACACAGAAATTGCTGTATTTTTTTTTCAACGCTGAAATAACTTTTGGGTAATGCCTTAATGAACATCAATATTAACTATGATCTACTGATAAATATATTTCAAAAATGAAACATGTTTCATCTGGAAAACGACGGGCTGCGTCATAATAAATAAAAGAATCATGCTCATCCCCACATACAGTGTTGCCAGACGGCTGTCACCAGGAATGTAGTGCTGACGTAAAAGGTGTGGGAACGCACCAAAAGAACTAGCCTTTCTAAAACAACTTAAAACTCACTTTAAAGCAAAGCATGATAAAGGTGTGGGAACGCCGCTCCCACGCATTCACGCACCACTACACCCTGGTTGTCACATAAATCAGCTAAATGGTGTCTCAAAAAACTGATAGCTTCTGCTAAAATTCTTGTCACAAATGTTTAACTAAAATCTTTTAAAAGCAGTGAATTTCTTCCACAAGATCTACCAATTAAAAGCAACTTATAAAGTTGTATATCAATTTTTCGTCTTGCACCCCTTATTATCAATAGGCAGGGCAGAAAATATTCGACTTGGTCACCACATTTTTTGCCCCACGATTTTCTTTTCGTCGACATTTTGAGCAACGTAACTGCACCTTATACCTCCTTTTTGTATGGCACAGTTTTAAAAATCTCTTTCAAATGGTTGCATGCGTTTATACAGTAGCTTGTGGAATAATTCCCAGCGATAAACGGACTGTGCATAGCTTCAGCCCTACGACTTTCTAAGTCTTGTCTTTCAAAACTTTGCATTATTTACATTTGGGGGCACGCAAACATTTTTTAGACTTTAAGGCTTATCTGAGTGCTTTATACTACCAGCATGCCCTCTAAGTTCACAATGTTTCGCTATGGTTGTACAGTATTATTGCAAACTTTGCAATAGGGGTTTCTTGAATCACCGGGATAGGCACCCACGTATGTCAAAACATTTGGCAATATTGCGTTTATTTATCAGGGATTACTACTTACTGGCGTAACTGAACCACTTGGAGGTATATGTGTCGTGAGATAAAAACGTATTCTACCGATGTAGTCTTTTAACCTAAGGCGCTCACTAAGCACAGAAGTAAATCATATATAAGCTTCACCAAGCCATCTACTTAGTCATTATTATGACACGTTTATCTGCCTGAAGGAGCTTCCAAACAATTTAAAACACTGGAAACTGAGATAAAACTTTGATTACATCTTTAAGCTTGATAAAGCTGGAACATGTCAACAACTTTGTCCATGTAAAGGAAAAAATATCATTTTGCGATAGCCAAATGGGCCATTTGCATATTATGACGTGCTGGTTTTCTTGTTTTGTCAACTGCAAGATCACACAGTGATTGATTCTTTACTCAACGTTTATTGCCAAAAAGCGAAAACGTTATATTGCAGGCAAATCGCTTTTAAAATTATAGAAAGTAAAACTTTATCACACAGTGACACGCCTAGTTGTAAAAGCAATCAAAAACATACCGTTGTTGAAATTTCGTAAAAAATTCCCGAAATCGTCATATTCGGCAAAATAAGAAATCAATAACTGACGAATCAATGGAGAGTTCATTTGAACGAGCATTTTCAGAGTCTACATTGCTGGAACACCTCTTCCAACAAACTGCAATTACTACCACAGAACGGCTCGTGAAACAGTCTCCAAATCTTTTTTATACACCTAGCGCCCTTTGTTCTTGCATCAAACCTACACACGAGACTCAAATGGATGGATCCTGCTCTTTTTCAGCAGTCACCTGGACACAGCGCTTCGCAACCAGTGGGCCGCGACCAACTGGTGAGGTGGAAATGTCTTTCAGGAGAATTGCGAAGCATTTAACAATGTAACAATTTTCCGGCATTTGACTAAAATGCTTCTTGAAAATTAGCCGATTTTCTATTAGTTTGACCTTGTATCTAATAAGCAAGCGCAAGTTTGCCATTAACAGTACAGTAAATTTCAACTGCTGATAGTACTTTGTTTCCCTCTCATATTTCAATTTTTGTCGTTTTGCTACAAACATTTCATTGTGTGTCCCACAAAAAAATCATCAGTAAACGTAGGACGCAAGCTGAAAAAGGTTGAGCAGATCTGACCTACAAAATCTGCAACAAACGGAAAGAAAATTTTGAAATTGCGGTTTCGTGGCCAGCATTGCGTGTAGAGCAGAGAAGGAAGAGGGAGAGGAACGGCTGATGAATAAGCTCAATGGCCGGTAGCAACTGGACTGCAATAATTAAATATACGAAAAATGCTCATTGCGAATAAAACGACCAAGCTATTTTTGAACAGGCGGGAAACCCCCAGTTCGCGGAGGCCGAGAAGGAATCCCGGGTTGTGATGCGTGACGCAAAATCCCTGCCGATCGACGACCTGAGAAAGAAAAAGTAATGTTAAGTGTCATTTGTCTGCTTTATAAATACGCTCATCGTCGGAACTAGAAAATCTCGACCGTTCAGTAAAGCGGACAGTCCGTAGCTTTGCAGAAATCTGAAATAAGTTAAACAATATTTTACTTTAATTTTATTTTACGCTTCAAGCTCCAGCAATACAACCTGCCAAGAACAACAAGCTTAGCCCAACTTTTGCATCTTTTTCAAGTTTGTCCAAAGCTTTCCCTCCGGGGTGAAGACAAGGCAGGATTTTTATGTACAGTAGAAATGTGGGAATAACTGTAACTTTCCCCCACAAAATAGTTCGTTAACTTTAATTCTGTTTCAGGGCTGAGGATGCGTAAAGTTAACGTGAAGTCGATTCCCTATTACAAAAACTTTCCGATAGATTCGACTTTGTCACTTTGTTGGAGACTAATTACTTGAACACAGGCATGTGCAAGTCCGAATCACCGAATCATCTCAAAATCATGAAAGCAGAGTCCAGTCGGTTGATTCCTCGGGAACTTTGTAACCTCTTGTGTGTAGGGTAGGCTTTGCAGCACTACGGCTATGCAAAACATTGTTGCAATAAAGCAGACAAACAGAGGTAAACAACAATTGAAAGTTCTACACACAAGAGTTAAAGTTCTACACAAAGTTCTACACACAAAGATTAATTATCAAGTTTTATACACAACATTTCTACACACATAACCTACACACAAGAGGTTATAAATTCAACTAAAACAGACAACGCTTTTCCAATCGCTGCAGCCTCAAAACAGCCATTTTGCTAGCAGAAAAGCTGCGGAGATTCCCAAACTTACTACAAAGCAAGGATAATGAATTGTTTTATTGCAAAAACTGAGTGGGTTGCACATTAAAGAAACTTTGCTCAAGAGTAAACGTAATACCTCTGATCTCAATGACTTATAGGTCATCTTATCTGTGAAAGAAAGCTATAGATCAGGGGTCTCAAACACGCAGGCCACACTTGGTCCGCGAGGGCAGTTGGTGCGGTCCGCGATGTTTTCTGGGAATTTTCAAATGTATAATTTAAATTTAAGATATTTAGTTTATTCACCAGTGTTTGAAAATACTTGGCCAGCGAATGAACACGTTTCTTGTAAACGAACGTAGAGGCAACTAGAAATGATTTTGCTTTGACTCATCATACCTTTCGCAAGAAGTGACATGTAAAACTGTTTCTAGTAAGTAGCACGGTACAAGTACCGCGGCGTACCGCTATTGTTTCGTCAGTGTTATAATGCGGCCCACGGGTTACTTTACAAGTTTTCATTTGACCCTCGGAGCGATTTGAGTTTGAGACCCCTGCTATAGATATGCGGAAATAGTAGCAGTCTTTTAAAAATTTCATTCTAAATTGGGACGTTAGGTCCAGGTAAAAGTCCCGTAATAACAACATTTTACATTTCAAACTTTTTCATACATTATTTTGATAAAAACATATATCAAAGGTTGCCTAAAAACCAACTAGATCACAAGTTATGTGATGCATGCAAGAATAGTTAGCATTTGTAGGACGATAACTTCCTCTGTGATCAGGTTTTTGCTTGACACGATACAGTTGTTATTGAAATAAGTAACAAAGTAATTAGCACATGTCATCAGCTGTCTGCACTGTAGCAGCAAACCTGAACTTCCTATGAGTCTAACAGTGTTTAGCCCAATGATCGGCAAACAGTCGTTATGGTGGCCCAGACCGTCCTTTCAGTCGTAATGAAAGATCCATGCTTAATTTTGAAGGCCTAATTTAAAAAAAATTATGCTGTATTTCAGTTACCTGTAACATAACAATGCTGTGTTAATGTCATAAACCGTACAATGAAAAAAATTGCTTGTTAACGTCAAACAATCAATGTTCCTTAGTTGTTCCAGTTGCCAATGTTTTAACCTACTCAGCCAGCACAGAACTGCAGCTCTCCTTTTACGTACCACGCGGCCCACAACAGAAAGTATTGCGTGACCCAATAAAACGTGCTAAAAAGCCCACAATTGGGCCAAGGCCCACAGTTTGCCGACCACTAATTTAGCCGAAGTAGAAAATATAATTTGGCTAAAAATGTACATTTATGTATTCATTCCTTTGTTTAGACACATGGCACATATCACAAAGATTATGCAAAGAATATAAGGTTACAAACAATGCTAAGGCAGAATACATCGCAAGGTAGGTGTTACGTGGTACACAGAGACAATATTGAGGACGTACAAACACTGAGACAACACAGCAGTACCACTGCATTAGGTCAGGGGTGGGCAAATAGTTACCCGCGGGCCAAATGTGGCCCGCCACAGTGTGTTAAGTGGCCCGTGGAAGCATTCAGAAAATATCTTCAAATCTGAAATTTCCTCGAACGTATCACGACAAATGTTAGTGCTAACTGCATAGGCTAGCTTAACCGAGATTTGCTTCTATTTCGCTAAGGAAGTACGACCCTCCGCCAAACGTAGCCTTCTCAAAATGGCCCCCGAGGCAAATTAATTGCCCTGCATTTAGGTCATTCTCAGGCAGAAACATTACTTACTGGGAGAAAAAATATTTGTGAAAGGTGTCACACAATGGAAGTGAGCGGATATAATTGTTATATGAAGATGCACGTCGTTGAACAACAGAAGTATACAAAGTGTTTCTTATCAAGATATCTAATGTTCTAACGAAACAGGTAACGTGATGTGGGCAAACACTTCCCTTCCTCGGAATGCTTTGCAAAATCCGATTTAAAGTTGATCAATATGAACCAGTTTATGCTTGGCAAAAAAACGATTCTTAATTTTCATGAGCATGTCATATTCGAAATTTACTAGTCCTTTTATTCAAATATTTTTCACCGCATGTAAAAGCATAAAACACTTAAAGCACTGCTTTTGTAAGAAGAAAAGTCAAGGATTAACATACCCATCCACGTTTTCAAAAAACTGTAGTAAACACTAGCAGCGCAACCGGCTTACATTATTAGTAAAAAATCTCTTAAAAATTATTTTTTTCAATTCCTTCATTCGATTGATGTCGTGTGCACTTTAGTGACTTTTCCTTTGTGATTTACAGTAAATCACACACTATTCCGTTTCCTTCAATTTGCTCAAGCCTCTTAAAAGTAAAAGTTTGAGACATCGGCCCTGTGGGAGTTGGCATTTAGTTACTCTGAGCCAAGGAGCTATAGCCAGGTAATTTGGAACTAAAATGAAGCTGAGATATGCTTTTCCTGGCTTTTGAATCTGAGCGAGATAAATTCATGCATTTAAATACGCTTTAGCTGCTTTTTACAGAATACCCATTTGATATGCTCGATATAAACCTTATCCGCAAGAGGCAGAAGCAGCATTATTACCATCGTCACCTGATATGTTGCGAAACGAGATGTTCCTTTCAATTATGCTAATACAATCTATGAGCGGTATGCCTTTTTTCATTAGACACAGCAAAAATCACCTTCATTAGTGTTAAAGTTGTAATATTTTTCGCCATTTCTTCCAGTTGGATTCTCGTAGTCTATCTCTACAAAAAAAGACAATTCATTCATAACCTTTTGAATTCACATCTCGAATTTAAATGCCAGAAGTGTAACAAAAACAAGGTTGGAGATGTTTAAATGTTGGAAATCTGATTTTTTTGCTACTTGGTTGGAGATTGTGCTTAAGACGGTGTCACCAAAACGCCGATGATACCTTGTGTTAATGCTACTCCAACCACTTAAAAATCAGTCTTATAAACGTCTTTACTGAGCTTACTTTACACTACACGTTTAATCCACGAATGACAAACTAGAGTTTTCTCGGCAGCCTTGCAGGTTAGCACTTGAAAATGTAAAGATACACTTCACATATCGTCAGGTCCGAAGGCACTTTGCAAAATCAAATTATTCCACTGCAAAGTAACAAAGTATTATTGGTACACTGTAAAGGAAATAGGTGTAGACTATGTCAATGTCGCCAGGTGGATTTGTACCGGTATGCGGTTTTACGCACAGGGTAAATTTACTCTTATTTTTTGCGTGTTTATGGATCATCTTCATACAAAATAGCTTTGCTATCTGAAAATGATTTGATCGTGCATTTAGTAATGAATGCAGTTTGTATTTGGAGCCAACAAAAGCCTGGTTAACAGTATCATTGTATAGAAAAACAAATTTAGGGTTTTGATGTCAGGAAACGTTGGTCATTTATTTGTATATTTGTGTAAAATAAGAATGAATGATATTGCATTTGTGAAGGACACATAACAGGCCTGAGTAAAATTCCAGGCCAAGGCATGGAATTTACAAGATTGCAGAGAAGCAATATTATCTGAAAGCTAATGTTGTTCTACAAAAAGTTCAATCAAAATCGTGAAGTGAGCACTTGAGGTTTTGTTTTGAGTGACATGACTTCCCGCTTCTCAGCAATGAACAACATTTTGTATCACTTTAAAGCAAACGTTCTAAGAATACCTGTGTTCCATTCTTCTTTGACAATGTGGTCATACTCGTGGTGCGGGTGCACATTTGCTTTCTTCAAAGGAACAAAATTGTTTTCGCTCTCTTTGACAAAATAATCGATAACCTCGGTCATCGACAACAGCTTGGGGTGCTTCTTGTCGCCCAGAAAGATTTCGTACTCAACCTGACCGCTCGCCGTGTATTTCTTTCTCACTCGGTAGTGCTTGTACGGGTTTCTGCGTCCAAATTGTGGATGTTGTAAGCTAGCAAGGTGCATGCAGACAAGCAAAGAAGAACTCTTCTTTTTTCAGCTGTTTCAACACAAGAGTGTAACAGCTACGGCAACCCGTCAATTTCGAGCCCTACCCACAAAAATCGAGCTCACAATCGTCTCCGCTATTCATTTGCTCAACATTTGATTAAAAATTTTTGTTCAAAACCTTTTTTAAGCCAAGTGACTTATATACAAGCACTTTACAAAATTCGAGTTTCCTAGAATGGATGCCACATACTTGAATTGTCCAAAGTTGTTTCTAGAGGCCAGCACACAGCTAAGCCTCTACATTGACTCAAAACTGCGTGTATGATACAAGCTGTCGTAACGATGACCGTTTCCGAGCGTTTACTGCGACTAGTGACTTCGACAATGTTTGGTAAACTGTAGAAATCAGAACAAGAGAGATCGATGTGTGAGCCAAGTGAAAACTTATCCATTTGAACTATTCGGACGCAAACATAACAGTCTTGGAAAAGGTGAAATGTAGCATTTTCTAAACGACATTAAGCTGATGAGTTTATAAGCGAACAGTGCTTTTGTTCATTTTGTGTGTGTTTGAGTGTAAGCATGCCGTGGTTCGGTCCACAACTCACGCTCGGTTGGCGAGATCAATGGACGTCGCACTAATACGTCGGACAGTTTATTTTTCGCTTCTTTGAATTCCAGAACGCTTAGGAATCCCACTAGCTAGAAAGCATCCAAGGTGGATGCATTGCTATTGTCTTCAGTAAATCCAGAGTAAATCATGACCTATAGCGATTTTTAAACGTGCTGATATACGTCCAGCAATTGTGAAGGCCAAATTGCAGCTCTGAGTAGAACTGACAGCTCCAGCGCGTTTCATTTTGCCATATCAGCGTCATTGTGGATGCGCAATGTGTTCCTTAAAATACAGTACGGTGTAAGGTACGTTGCATCTAGTTAGAATAAACGTTCTTCGCGTGAATGCAAAGTATTGCAACTTCAATGAAACGCACAGAGGCCTTTGTTGTATAAACCGCGTAACTCAGTAAGCCACTGCCCTAACAACATAATTTGCGCGAATGACTGCAAGGATGCAAGGTGTTAGTCACAATTCGACTATTGATTTTGTTTGTAATATTTACGTTTGGTACGTGTTCTATTTATAACAGGCTCACTGGCAATAATGACGTGAGGTATTTTATAAGCGATTTTATAGCGAACCGAGGTCTACTCAGTAATTGAACATAATCTTTCGTGAGACGAATGACAGAGCGTAAAACTCTTCCACCCTAGTTCTAGTCTTCGTTGTAAAACAATAGATCTGACTTAGTGGTAAAACAGCAGACTCCGTTTATGATAACATGAACCACTGGCGGCTCGTGGTGAAATTGGCCGGGAGGGCTGCGAAATTTCATCTCTGTTTGAACATGTGGGATTGTCGCCCTGGCTGCTTTTATAATATAGTGGCGTTTCCAGTCACTCCAGCAGTCCCAATCTTATCAAACTCGTAATTTTCAGTTGTCCTTATTGATACACAGAAAACATTCACTTCAGTTTAATGAAACCAAACCCTAAAGCGTAAACACGAACACAAAAGAATTAAACCGGTCCCATCAAAGGTATGACGCATAACCAAACCACTGCCATCACAGCTGCAAAGGCAAGAGTCGAACCCAGCACCACTCGCACACTACGCTTGGAACGTTCCGCTGGACTAATGACACGTTATTGTCAACAAGACGAAGTTTAG
>Ga0210059_1002863_pt1 | contig 27311 bp, 11 predicted proteins | sample Ectturendosymbi2_FD_188042 | JGI IMG/M metagenome (GOLD analysis project Ga0210059, IMG submission 188042) | Ecteinascidia turbinata endosymbiont from Florida, USA - Sample 2 (SPAdes) (version 2) | ecosystem: Host-associated > Tunicates > Ascidians > Unclassified | place: Key West, Florida... | reverse complement strand
TTCAAATGAAAAGCTGCACAATGCAATGCTAGCTTGAAGACGATCGTAACCCGCAGTTTGAAGAAATAGTCAGCAATTTTGAAATTACTAACAAAAGATTTTTCAGCATTGCTGGACGAGTGTTCAAACCTGATAGATGTGGTTTGACTGAGAAAAGATTTGAAACCTTGATTTTTATCAGCTGTAACAAATATTTTAAACATTGATTAGTTTTGTTTAATCAATATTTAAAGTGTTTGTTGCAGTAGAGTAATTGCAGAGAGGGAAGAGGGGCGATTTGACTCCCCTGGCCAGCTAAGTGTGACAACCAGACCTCCACTTAGCTTATGTTTCGGTTTTAGTGTTCTTTTATTCGTTTTTTAGTAGGTTGTCGTCTTTTTGCATTTTTCGGAATATTTTTCGTTGATTTGGGGTTTTAGTATAGGGTCATTCCATGTCAAATCACCCCAAAAAATACAATTCTAAACTCTACCCTTTCAGAATTTAATGAAATTCGGCATACATATTGGTCTTGGTTCCCAAAGCTCAAATCTAAAATTTTTTGTCGATTGGTTGATCGGTTTCCGAGATATGAGGGGTTAAGATTTTGAAAATTTAGAGAAAATAAAGTGGGGCGCCCAACTTTAAAACCCCATATCTTTTGAACTAGTGGTGCAATCTGGAAAAGTAAGGTATTTTTGAAAAGGGAAAAAGCCAGGAATTCAAATCTGACATAACTTTTGTGATTTGGGTAAATTTTGGGGTGATGGCCTTTTGACCTATATTTTGACCTTGAAATTGACCCCGTGGATCAAATTGAAAAATCCTGATGACCATTGGATATCGTAGCCCTATTTGTTACCTACAATATATCAAAATATGGAATACGTAATTTTTTTTGTTTTTGAGTAATAACAAATTGAAATTAGCATATGCAGACAATATTGGTCAAGTTCATGCAAATCGAATGCATCGAATACACAAGTCTAGCCTTTGGGTGACTTGACATGGAATGACCCTATAGCTATCCACACTCGGATTTACCATCATTTCTCAAGTTTTTTTCTGAGTGTTGTCTAGTAGGTCCCTTACTGAAGCCAGTGGGCCTCTTCCTCTTTCAGCTAAGTTTCTCCTCTAGCTCAAACCTCTAGCTACGCCACTGGTTTGTTGACTGCACGAACATCTCTCTGTTTTTTCTTTTTTCCGGTGCTTGATCCTTACAGATTAGTAATTTCGTTTATTGCATTGGTTCATATCGTATGTTGTCAGAAAATATATTTACATAAATCCATGCAAATGAGTTTTGTTTTCTTTCTGAGTATGTTTGAAGGCAAATGTAATCGCGATTGTAATCGTGATTACTTTCAATGTAATCGTAATCGATTATATTGTGATTTTGTTTATTCGTAATCGTAATCGATTACATTTGAGTTGTAATCGCCCCACGTCTGGTTTCAACTGCAATGAAACCACGAAATTTGTACAACTACATCATTTTTTATCACAAAATATTGGAGGGGAAGATATTGTGTCCCCCCTTGTCCAAACGTTGGTGGGACATTACCCCCTCTTTCCCCCTTAAACACGGTCCTTGTTTGACAGTCTTGCTTAATGTACAGTAATTATAACCAGCATAATTTTTTCTGTTAAAACCGAACTTTTTGCCTGCTTGAAACGACCAGCTTCCAGTAGACCGTCATAAAAGAATACTTCGTATGCTTGCTTTGTAGCAGTGTAAGTTTTATCCTTTTCATCCTGTTACAAGGCTATGGGGCGCCGTTCGTAAATAAATTATATCGGACAGATTTAGCACAAAAACTGCTATCTCTGCGTCAGGGCCGGCCCTAGCAGATGCGGGGCCCAATGCAAGACCTAGGCGTGGGGCCCCTCTTGAGCAGTAGTGTTATGACGTCATCGTGCTCATTCAACCGTGCAACGACCTTTTTGATGAAGATGTTTCAGCAAAATGGCCTACATTAATATAAAAAATGACGTCAAATTATTGAGGTTGATCTGTGTGTACATTATTTTGTTTGGAAGGACGTAGGTACATCTCATGGGTCCCCTAGCTACGTTTGTTTTTATGACTAATAGCATGGTGTTGTGGAGACATTATACAATGTACTGCTACCACTCATAATTAAGTCGAATATCCCACGTCTGCTATACCGTGGTGCATATCTAGGAACTCAACCAAAACATCGGTTTCGATTGTGTTGGTCTGCTTGAACGTAAGCCACAGACTTACTTATTTAAAGGAAGTATCGAGCGTGTTTTTGCTGCGTTTTGTTGTCTGACTCACAAAATACAACCAAACACCATCGCCTTTGAATGTCTTAAAGATTTGTGCTTTCTTCATTTCTAGTGTTGTTTGCTGTTCTGATATGTAGGGAACGGTAATGTTGGCTGGGAAGCTGAGTGGTTATCATCGGTGACTACTATGCCATTATCCAGGTGTGTAGTGCCAAAAAATGATGTGTGGGAACGCCGTTCCCACACCACTTACACTCCTCCCTTTGTCTGGAATGAAGTTGTTTTCAAATTTGTTTATCGCATTACTACAACAAATGTCTCGTATTTCTGTGTTGACAAATTTAATAGATTTGTTATAGATAAGTTGTTTTCTTTCATTAACCATGTCAAGATTCTCGGAGAGCATCCCGCACATTATCAGTCTACTGCGGAGTGGAGAATAGTACAAAATGTAATGTCAGGTTAAGCGAACATTAAAGAAAATGTATTTTAAAGCAACAGCAGACAGATAACTTACTGTTATTAAAACTTTCTTCGAATTGTAATGTTTACCACTCCTGTTTACACTTCATGCAATCTTGATTTTTCTAGGAACCAAAATCTTTCCGAGCTAAATCCAAACAAAGACTGAAGTTGTTTGGATTTATGAGGAAGATCAGTATTAAAGATGGACAAAAGGTAAGACTTTATCCCGATGTAATTGCTCAAAAATGGTCTAACCCAGGGGTATCCAACATGAAGCCTACGAGCCAAATGCAACCTGCGTGCAGTAGCGTGACTAGGGATTTACGTCAGGGGGGAAACCTTCCTGAATGAACCCCAGCACTTGCCAGTGCGGGGGGCCACTAGCCAACAATCAGAAAACAGTTGAAAAATGATGATGAATCCGGATGTGGATGGATATGCTAAATACTAAATCCCTAAACCACCAGAATACTCTGAAAAACGAAAGAACATCCTACTGAAAACCAAAAGAATGCTAAAACCGAAATATAAGCTAAGCGGGGCCCAGCGTTTACATTTAGCTTGCTAGATGCTCGCCGCTGTTGTCTAACCCAGGGGTGTACAACGTGCTAACCCAGGGGTGTACAACGTGCAGCCCATTCGCCAAATGCGGCCTGCGAGCACATTTTACAAGGTTCGCGACTTTGGATTCAGGTTATGCTGTACACGGTCCATCTAAGTCTGGATCACAATTCTGTGTGGGAGCGACGGCGTTTTTTTGCTACTTTCGGCATCCCCGTTGTGTTTCGATCTGCTGATAACGAATATGAGCAGGAAAACGCTCGCAAGGGTTGTTACTGCTACCCTGAGGGAAATACTTGGAATATGCTAACCTGCACTTTACGGGTAAAAAATGGCGGAAGGGACGCTGGCCCGCGGGCGCCTTCACGCGATCAAATTTATCCTTATTGAAAAGCGTTTGGATACCCCTGGTCTAACCCATTTCGGAAACCATAGGTTCTTGATTGACGTGGTTTCTTTAGATCAGGGTGGGGCAGGACCGCAACCAGCTGGTGTTTTCGAGGGGACGGGGCAAAACGAGTGTACCTTTTTGTTGTACCTAACAACTGAAATATCTTTGAAAATTTGTGAGATGACAATTTCCTGCTTGACCCCTTGATTCCGGGCCTGGGATGGGGGTTGCATCCCACGTTGGTTGTCGTGTAATGTGGCCCACGTCAAAATTGGCGTGACGTGAATTTTGTTGGATTTGCTTGCTAAAGAAAAAAGTGTTACATTTGTTTATTTGAGGTAAAAAACACGTGTACTTAGTTGCATTATTCATTATCAGGTAAAACGTGGAATATTTTGAAGTGATGTGATGTCACAAAATTTAAATTTATGTGACCTCTGATGTTAAAGAGATTCCCCAACGCTGCTTTAGACTGCGAAACGCACAGACTGCAAAATATCTCGTTGATCTGGATCTATGTGACCAATGTGCATTTCCGTCAGTATATCCATTTACTCTCTGGAGAATCGGGAGAAGCAGCCCTGGGAGTTCTAGAACAGTGGTTCTTAACTTTTTCTCTGCCAAGGCTCGCTTGAGCAATTGTCCGTTGTTTCAATCCCTTTGACTTTAAATAAGTAAATTGGACGGAACACTTTTTGTTCAAAAACTTTCCATGTTGCAGAACGTGTAAGGGTTCGCGCCCCCATGGAAATTTCTTGACTCCCCCCTGGGGAGACGCGTCTCCCGGCGAAGAACCACTGGTCTAGAAATACCTCACGGCTTCATCAACACTTGACAGTTTTTTCTTACTCCAAAGTTTTCACACCAAGACGTTCAAAGTCAGGTTGGAGACGCAATCACGCCCTTTAGAGGCTCTTAGTCATCTTCTAGGTCTTTTTTCCATGAGCTTTGCCAACGATACTCGTATCGCTAAACTTTCGTGGGTCATTCTGGTCACGTGACCGTCCATTGTAGCTTGGATCTTTCCATTCCTTGAAGGAGTTGCTTGACATTCAGGATTTTACGAATTTCACAAGTGCGCACTTTCTCGCTAAACATCACCATGTGAAGTGACCTATTTGCAAAAATTCCATCTCTGCCAAGATCGGAACAAATATGGACATAGAAACTGAAAACCTTGCAGTCAAAAAAACAAAAGTAGACATAATTGGCATATTCCCAGGATTTGTCGGACATTTTTTGGAGAGTGAAAATTTGGCCTGTAGTGCTACGGCCTGGACGACAACCGCATTGAGCATCATTCAGTTTTGTTTTTGATTATTTTGCGGCATCTTTTCCAAGGCACTTGGCAGCATGCACTTTTCCAGTAGGGCAAAGGAGATAATTTGGTGACGGCAATTGGCAGCAAGTCGAAGGCTGCAATTTTTTTTCTTGTTGGGGCGGTTGAGGTGAACGCTCTTTACCCAAGGAGCGCTCACTACAACAAGCGGCCCTACGGCGATTCACTCAGTGGCCGTGGATCGAACACCCAACCTTCCAATTGAGAGGCGGATGACCTAATTTCACTACCACTGAGCTACGGTTGCAGTCGTTGCTGCCACACTGCTGCATCGCCAAGTAGAGTGAGAGCGGAACCGACACTCTTCGCTGACAGCAATAGGGAATTCCCCGCTTGACCAGGTTCACTCTACCATTGCTGTCACGAACGCAGCGTTATATGTGACGTAATCACATCGCCACAGAGTCTAGTTTATGCCCGAAATACTCCCGGTATTGCATTTTGGTCTTTTCCGCTTGGGCAGCGCACTGTCGCTCCTCACCGTACTGAGAATGCAAAGAAGGTTCAACTTTGTCCTGAATCCAGGCCTTTTACGCTGCTTTCTTTGCTGGAATAGCATCTTTCACCCCATGGTCCAACCACAGGATTACTTTTTTACATTTTTTTTCATCTGTTACCACACCGAGTTGTTTTCTGTCCACACAACAGCGTAATTGGTGAAATGACAACTTTTTTGAACTTCTATCAGCCGCCATTGTTTTTCTGTGTGTCGTGTACATTCCGGTGTTCTCGGAGGAAGGTTTGCATGTTGTCTGCCAAGGTCTTCCTTACATCCTTGTCCATAGGGATCTCCCACTTGATTCGAAAGAACACTTAGTCATGATCATTTGTCTCAGGGGCAGTTAGTTTTGCCAAAGGAAAGATGCAGACCAGCAGGTGTTGATTGGTAGAATGTTCTTCACCCTTTTTGACACGAACATCTAGAACCAAACGGAACAAGTCAGCTGAAACTATACAGAAATCATTGAGTGAGCGTTGACTCGAAGAATCTCTGCACCAGTTGTACTTGTCCACATCTCTGTATTGGAAGAAAGTTTTAATGATGTACTGTGCGTTGTTACAGCGCAGTTGCAGCAGGAGCATAGAGTTGTCATTTAGTTACAGTTGATTCAACATGTTAACCAATCACACGCTTCCATAAACTAGCATTGTCATATACTTGACCAGAAAGCAAGGAGCCAACTTCTGCTGTGATATTCACCAATATGTTCAACGTGTATAACATAGGCATTGAAGTCTCTCAAAACGATCGTAGATTCGTTATACTCTTCGCATCGCATCAAACATTTCTTCCATGAATTCTGGGTAAAGTCATCAAGATTTTGGGTCACGTTACAGGCGGCGGACAAATAAGTTTTCAAAAATGAAGGTCCACTGAATAACCTATAGCAATTGCCTGTTTGTTTTGTATTTAGCTAGTGTCATAATCGGATACGGATGGATATCGCATACTAAATTTATGAAAGTTTCGGATAAGGATTTGATATGGATATGCAATGATTTTTCCATATGGATCAGGAGTTGAAAAATAAATATTTGCTCACATCTGGAATACATGCAAAAATCCAGGGCTGCCAATGAGATTTTTAAAAATTCTGTATAATGCAGTATTCAGTGGTGGATATTAGAGGAGGCAAATGAGGCGGTCGCCTCGGGTACCCCTTTTTCAGAGATGCCGTGAGGGTCCCCTTTTGAGAGTTTCGCACATAGTTTTTGCATTTTTTCGTTAAAGCTAAGCAATCACTCTAGAACCAAATTTAATAAGCTCTGAAGCAAATCATACTTTTGTCACAAATTACGTGCACATGTGCAAAAAAGGGCCTACAAGAACTTAAATATGAAGACGAAGAACAATTTGAAACCAAATGACTTCCAACAATTTTACAGTGTGAAATGTACTTTCACGCAGAAGCAAATTCCTAGACAAAACGAAAAATTTAACTTCCTTTCAACGAATAAAGTTCCTGTATCATGTGTAAAATATAGGGTCCCTTTACTGAGAATTTGCCTTGGACATTTAAATTTAAATATATACCCTTGCATATAGCATATTATAAAGAACAAACTTCACACAGAGAACCGCGGTGTCCCCAAAAGCGTGAGGCCCGTAGCAATCGCTACATTTGCTACTATTGTTAATACGGTGCAGGCTGTGCCTCTATCGCTTGATCATAAGGAAACATGGTCTGCTTGGAGTATCTAGTTGTTGTGAATTGTGTTTGTTTGTTTTGAACAGAGTCTTTCTATTGATGATGAGCTGAAAAAGAGTCTTACTTGCGTGAAGCTTTAGTGACTCACGAAGTCCTACAGAAATGAAAAACGCATCGACTGAAACTCAGGTAGTTTTATTTAAATGTTCTAAGATTGGTTTTTAAACTTTTCAATCGTATATGTGTTGTTTTGGATTTTCCAGCGTCTATTTACCGCGGATTTGCAGCATTCTGCGCGGAAAGTTTAACTTGATTTAAATGAAAGATATTCAGGAAGGAAGGATGAAATTGTTTCGGAGTGTATGTATCATGACACTTCCCGACATTGAACGATGGACTCGGCGTTTTAAACTTTTTAAGATTTTTATTCATGGCTTTAAACACACTTCTCCAGGAAATTGCCTCATGTGTCTAACAGTCGAATTTATACGATATCCGCATACAGTAGACAAGTAGTTCTTATTGGGCACACTACACAGCAGCCATATAAATTACATTTACAAGCCGCATGAATTTTAATCGAGGCCGCAGGTTGTGCACCCCTGCCATAAACCTTGCACGGTCACGCTTGGATACGCACTTTGTGTGGTACTTAGTAGAGATGATCAGTATCCGGTTTGCTGGTTGGATATTCGGCAGGAAAGTAAGTTTTCACTCGAAAAACAGCTTTCAAGCGGGATGCGCATATACTGATAAGGATATTCGATCCAAAAAGTTTTACGTGATATTTTGAGGATTCAGGCTGGGAAATAAGATTTTGGTCACTTACAACTTCTTGGAGAAAGTTGCACATTGCACAATCATTTATTTATTATCTTCGGAAGCATCTTCTTAGTTTTCTTTGCTATGTCTCCGAGTCTATCTATGCATTATTTACAGGGCCGGCCCTAGCACGGGCGGGGCCCAACGCAAGACCTAGCCGCGGGGACTCTGAGCAGTGATTTCATGACGTCATCGTGTTCAATCAACCGTGTTAAGATCTTAGTAGAGCGCAGATGTAAGGCACTAACACGAGAATTGAGCACGTTTGCTAAAGTTCGAGAGGAAATTTGCTAATTCTGACGAGAGCGTTCTTTGTTAACAATGAAATTTATGTCGCGTTTCTACTGAATTCTCAAGCGCAAGGTGTATCTGGCAAAAGTGAACAATCACCATGGCGCGGAGCCCAATGCAGCTGCATCGGCTTAAGGCCGGCCCTGATTATTTAAAGATGCACTTTTGAATATTTTTCGGATGCGGATAGCATGATTTCAACCAAAACGAGACTCGGATCGGATACGGATACAGTTTCTTAAAAACAGGATAAAATCGCATAGTAAAAAAACACTATCTCCTTTCTGCTGACGTGTTCATGTCAATGTAAGTGACGAATTTCTCCAAGATGGAGATGACGTCAGAAGAGCCTGTTACATGTAGAATAGGGGTTTATGGAATCAGAACTCTTCTGTGAGTTGTTTGCTGGTGATGCGAGGTGGTAGAAATATCGCAGAGTCATTGCGACAGCTTTAACAACTAATGGATGTGACGAAAGCGTTGAACATCTGTGAGCAGTGATCGCCAATACACTTCCGGTGGTACTCTCAATGAATAACTAGCGCAGCCTTACCAGCACCGATCGGATTTGAAAAGCTCGCCGATACCTTCAAGGAAGACTTGTACAGTGTACAAGTTTTCGCATGTACAGTGTGAAATGTACTTTCACGCAGAAACAATTCCCAGACGAAACGAAAAATTTAACTTCCTTGCAGCGAATAAAGTTCCTGTATCATGTGTAAAATATAGGGCCCCTTTACTGAGAATTTGCCTTGGACATTTAAATTTAAATATATACCCTTGCATGTAACAAAGAACAAATTTCACATAGAGAACCGCGGTGTCCCCAAAAGCGTGAGGCCCGCAGCAATCGCTACATTTGCTGCTATTGTTAATACGGTGCAGGCTGTGCCTCTATCGCTTGATCATAAGGAAACATGGTCTGCTTGGAGTATCTAGTTGTTGTGAATTGTGTTTGTTTGTTTTGAACAGAGTCTTTCTATTGATGATGAGATAAAAAAAAGTCTTACTAGCGTGAAGCTGAGTGACTCACGAAGTCCTACAGAAATGAAAAACGCATCGACTGAAACTCAGGTAAAGTTTTATTTAAATGTTCTAAGATTGGTTTTTAAACTTTTCAATCGTATATGTGTTGTTTTGGGTTTTCCAGTGTCTGTTTACCGCGGATTTGCAGCATTCTGCGCGGAAAGTTTTACTTGTGAAAAGATTCTTAGGAAGGAAGGATGAAATTGTTTCGGAGTGTATGTATCGTGACACTTCCCGACATTGACAACGATGGAATTGGCGTTTTTAAGTTTTTAAGATTTTTGTTGGTCGGTTTTGAACACACCTCTCCAGGAAATTGCCTCATGTGTCTTTTGTCTGCAGCCATCATTTCCCAAGTGCTCACGAAACACCCAAAACCAGCAGTGCACAATGTGTCTGCTATTGTCGGCCGCATTACGTTTATTTTTATGAATTACAGCCTCCAGATGGTTCACGTTATTTTCATGAAACATTGAGGAAGAATATTTATCCGATAATATCACATCCATTCATTTCTATAAGTTTGAAGCATTTTCTTACATTTTTTCAAGCTCACTTCCACACGTCTGTTTGGCAGTCTTTCTACTAAGTACCGTATTTCTTAGTACTGCAGTTCTCAATTGCTGATTGTAAGGCACGGCTTGTAAAGTGTTTTCGTGATTTCATGCGGCTTAATCAAAGGAGGCTTGCATTTTTATTTCTTTACCCTTTTGAAAGGTCTACACTAGACCAGATGACGCTCAGTTTTTCCTTGGCTACGTTTTGTCTACCAAACTCTCTTTTCGCATTCTCTTCTCTTCAGCTTCACTTGAACATCGTTCACAGGAGGGATTATGATGAACAGAAGGCAGTTGTATTGGTGGAGCATCATAACCAGGGTTGCCAATTAAAGGCAAAACATGCTAGTACATGATAGCATCTCACAGGCTTAGGTAACTATGTGTGCTGGTTAGATATTCGGCAGGAAAGAAAGTTTTCACTCGAAGAACCGCTTTCAAGCGGGAATCGCATATACAGATAAGGATATCCGATCCGACACGTTTTAGTTGATATTATGAGGATTCTAGTTGTGAAATAAAATTTGGGCCACTTGCAACTTCTTGGAGAAAGTTGCACATTGCACAATCATTTATTTATTATCTTTGGAAGCATCTCCTTAGTTTTCTGTGCTATGCCTCCGAGTCTATCTATGCATTGTTTGAAGATGCACTTTTGAATATTTTTCGGATGCGGATAGTATTATTTGCAACCAAAACGAGACTCGGATCGGATACGGATACAGTTTCTTAAAAACAGGATAAAATCGCATAGTAAAAAAACACTATCTCTTTTCTGCTGACGTGTCCAGGTCAATGTAAGTGACGAATTTCTCCAAGATGGAGATGACGTCAAAAGAGCCTATGACATGTAAAATTGGAGTTCACGGAATCAGAACTCTTCTGTGAGTTGTTTGCTGGTGATTCGAGGTGGTAGAAATATCGCAGAGTCATTGCGACAGCTTTAACAACTAATGGACGTGACGAAATCGTTGAACATCTGTGAGCAGTGATCGCAAATACACTTCCGGTGGTACTCTCAATGAATAACTAGCACAGCCTTACCAGCACTGATCGAAGTTGAAAAGCTCTCCGATACCTTGAAGGAAAACTTGAACCGGGACAGCTGTGAAGAATAGGTTTGAGCCAAGGCAAGGCACTAGTGGTCGAGTATGCTGTTGGGCACCTACTTAATATTAATAGAGTCCATGCCAGGCAAGTACAGTAAAGCTTTCATATTTAACTACAGTGTTTGAGCTACAGTATGTCCACCAAAATCCCCGTGGCGACGAGACTGCTGCAAAGACCGTGTCGGTCACTGTGATGGACTCACTATTTACTGTAATTCACGTACTTTGTTTCCGCTCACAGCTATTTCTGCCCATGCGGGGGAGGTGTTAGGTAGTTCCTTCTGCTGCTGCAGTTCAGACGATCCATTTCTCACCTTCACTTGCAAACTGGTCCCAGCGATTGCAAGCAGCAGATGTTCTGCCCTCTCCAGGAGCCAGTCGAGCGTCTAAAGTAATTTTCCAATGTTTATATACTACTATTAACCCTCCCCAAACAAGCTCAAAGTCACGCCCAATGCTGTTGATCTTGCGATGGATCTGCTTCTATCCAGGTCAGCAAGCACAGGTGAGAATCAGTCTGTCACCAATTCGAAACCACGAATCTCAGCCAACAACACAGTTACCAGTGAAAAAGGTTATGTTTGCACCAGAAAATTACTTTCTCCTCAAATTTATGTGATTTGAATGGATTGATCTCACCATTAATCTACGCATTTTGCGGTCGGTTGCAGATTTCGCTATCCATGCCAAATTTCCTTTTCGTGGCTGGCGTGAGCTGTCTACGGGTTTGCACTTGCAACAAACGATCAAAACCATATGGCAGGGAACCTATTTTCTATCACGGGCCACATGTATCGTTGGCGAGTTGCAAAAATAATTAATTTTATCTTAAATTTTTCCCTTGCTAAAATATACAGAGAAAAATGCGAAGAGCGTGAGATACTTGTCTTGACTTTCTATGTGTCTCTTTGTCACGGAGTTTTCGGTTTGATGCGATGTTCGGTTCCATCTTGGGTAACGACAATCCTTGGCCCGCAGGCCGCAATTGGCCCGCAGGCCGCAGGTACGCACCCCTGCCACATGGCGATCAGTCACTGCTGCCAGGCGCGTAACCAGGGGGGAGAAAGGCGTCGTACTCCCTCTCAAATTTGACTGCAAATGTTGAACCAATGAGGTGAAATTGTCATTACCGCGTAAAGCCCAAATTCATTCCAGCATGTTGTCGATAGCTTGTATTTTACCGACGTTTCTCTGTTAGATCTGCAGTATCATGGTTTGTTGAGGCGCATCGTGCTCCCAACTAGTAATTCAATGCTACGCTCCTTTGTCACCGTTGGACTGAGATGTTGCACAACTGCATTTTTAGGTCATAACGTTAAGTCATGAAATACGCTCAACAATGCATTTGTGTCAGATAGCGGTGAGTTGTTTGCTAACATACATATGTTACTATAGCTTTTCACACACTGCATTATGGTTAAATCAAGAGCATTATTTCCGACAAGAAACTCATCCACTTACCATTCTGTTGCAAAACTACGGATGCAGATCTACTCCGGAATCACGAACTGCACTGGTAGCAGACTTGAAACTGCTTTTGACTTAGCAGGTTTCCAAATCTTGCGTCAATTATAAATTTTCCATTGAATTTAGGATCGCCAGATCACTTCAAATTTTTGTCGTTTCGTTCAGTTTCATTTATGCTCGTTTTTCTTTCCTTTCGGAGTGTCACGAGTGGTCTGCGGCGCCCATCTCCACTTGCTTTAAAAAGATCGGCTTATATTACTTCTAATCAACTTGATGAACAATTTAGATCATTCATGTTGGAGTATTTGCGCCCCGAAATATATCAAGAAAAGTATCAAAAATATATTACAAACTATCATGCGGCGGCCATCTCCACTTGCTTGCCCCATGGGTCACTTTACTGAACAATTCTATTGCAAGTAGCTTTACTGAACACAAAACTGGGCTCATACGAGCAAGCAAGCATTGAATAAATTTACGGTACAAGCTTGACAGAACAACATGACGAGCTCTGAACATGCAGCAGCTGATATGGACGTAACATGAAAAGTGCTTGCGCACAGAATCTCTGATATTCGATCGGGACTGGAATCCTGATGATTGTCCGAACTACGTGACGTGCCCTAGCTAGGCAACACACACACACACGTGTGTTTCATTTTTCGCGGCCAGTGTGCAGGTGTTATTGTTCGTGTCAGTCAGAGGATTTCCATCGTGCCCGCAGAGACTTGGTTGCCACAACGACCAAAATGCACGTTGACTGATCCATAACGCTTGTTTCAAGGCAACTTTGGTAGCCCCGCCGTGCGAGAAGTTACACTTATCTGAAAACGACTTTCTCTTTGGTGTTAACAATCGTTAGCTGACATTGGGACTTATTAAGTTCTTGTTATTTGTGCAGTAAGTTCTGAAGCTTCAGTGTATGCATGTAGTTGAGCAAGATATATTGTTTTATTTGTCGCGGTTGGGGTCTGTGATCTTTTCATTGCAGTCTTGTGGTTGTTTACTTTCTCTGACATTGCTTTAGCCTTTCAACGTTTCACACCTGTTAGCATTGCTTGCAGGTGATAGGACTGACGATGCGTAGTGTTACGTGAAATCGATTTCCTAGTAAAACTTTGCGATTGATTCCTTGCTTCCTTCAAACTGTGGTGACGTAAGTGACCAACATGGGAAGCGTTTCGACCAGGATATTGCTGTCAGGAGAAACGGTATAATGGCAAATACATCCAGACCTGGAAGCTCAAAATCAGCAGTACAAAATTGTGTCGGCTGTCTCCTATCTCAACAAAAAGGAAGCTAAACGTGAACTTAAAGTCAATCTCAACAACGAATTCCTGTCCTTCTGCTCCGAACCGAAAAACCTCGGAGTAACGTTGGACAGGTCGCTCACGTATCGCCGACACCTTAAGTCACTTCGCAAGAAGCTGACATCACACGTCGCACTCCTGAGGCGGCTTGCTGGCTCTGGCTGGGGTGCTGGAGCAACAACTCTGCGAACAGCCACCCTAGTCTTGGTCCATTCAACCGCAGAATACTGCGCTCTTGTCTGGTGCCTCTGTGCTCAAACCCACCTCATTGACTCTGTCATCAACGACGCCTCGCGAATCGTGACTGGATACCGGCGTCCTACACCACCGGACAACCTTCGAATCCTCGCAAATCCTCGAGACACTCATTTGTACCTCGTCGCACAACAACTCATCAGTTCATCTGACAACGAAATCAATAGTAGTGCGGCGCAGGACAGTTGTCAGAAACTCTTCAAGAGAGAGACTTTACGTTTGTGCAGGGGGGCTTGGCATTTGAAAATGTGATAAACTCCATTGATTTATAGTGTTTCATCTTTCAATTTGGGGGTATTGTAGCTTTGTTTCAGGGGGGTAAGCCCACCAAAGCTCCCCCTTGGCGACGGGACTGGTGCAGCGCTCGGGGCGGATCACCAATGGAATGTGAAATGATTGGAAAATACCACGAGACTTCGTGTACTTTCATCCCCGACACGTCACCCACCCTCCTGGCATCGCTCTGCCAAGAACAGCGTGTGTCTGGCTTAACCGCCTCTGCACCTGTGTCGGACGTTTCCGCACCTGCTTGTACAAATGGGGTATGGCCTCCTCTGCGGCCTGTGAGTGCGGCGCAGAAGAACAAACCGTCGACCATGTTGTCCTCCAATGTCCAAACCATCGACCTCGCCATGGAGTACATAGTCTGGCAGTTCTGAATGACATGACAATCGAATGGCTGCTCAAAACACCTTTCACAAGATCTAGTGCGGCCAAGCAGTGGATTGAAGGAACTCGCTCAAACGATTGAGCAAAAAAGGTTGCTTTGTAAGTTTCGAGAAGGAAAATGAAATCACACCGTCTCCCCATCCCTGGAAGAAATACTTCATATGTCCGTGACCTGACTGTTGACGTGGAAAGCAAAAAAAGCTTTTAAACTTAGAGCAACACTTAAATTGATGATCTTCAACGAAATTCTGAAGTTTTGGTTTTGCCCCAACTTTCACCTGAATTTTATTGCTAGCTCTGTTGTTGAATTTTGATTGGAAAAACTGATTTTTACCTTGTTTCTATCATATCGGTACTGTAAAATTATCTTAGGAATGCATCAGCCTCTTACGTCTTACGTCACCGAAAACTTAACCGAACGTATTTTTATGCGTCATTTCATTTCATGTCAACTCATCGTCAGGTAACTTTTCTCCAGACAACTACGCTCCTTTAAAAATACCAGGAGCCTCAAATATACATGAATACATAGATCAGTCAATATGACTTTTTTTCAGGAAATTTGCCAAGTGGGACTTGAAACAAAGGCAGCTTGGTGTGGAAGCAAGGTTGTAGAGGTATGCTTGTTTAACGTTAACCTCTCAGACAAGAAGTTATTTGTGTAGCAACTTTTTATAACAAAATTTAACTTCATTACTTTGCGCCTTGCCTTCAGTTGTATTTCCTGCAAGGTCTATTGCACCATTACTGGTTATGTGTTAATATCTTCCCTTGTGACAATAACATTGAGCTATTCAACAACATCGGATAAACGTGCAAAATGGTGTCAGGTCAATTTCCAACTATAGGACAACTGCCAATTGGAGAACAGCTTCAGTGAAGTGTAGTTAGTCAAGTCAGTAGGCTGCACCCTTCTTTTTAGTGTACATGCCAAAGCTGCACGGCTGTTTTATTTTTTGCCTTGCCAGTTTCGCGTCCTACGCTTCTGAAGGCTATCGCGGCCAAGCTTAAGAAAGACGTAGTAGTCAGAGCTCACCATGACAGACAACTATTTAAAAAGTAGGCTAGATCTGTTTTTTACACTTTCGCTTTTTCCGCACCAGAATCTTGAGGCTATTTTTTTTGTTTTATTTATTCAGTCCTTATTTCTCTGGGAACAAAACTATTTGACAGTTGTTTTGCAAGGCAGAGTGCTTTTGCGACTGCGAATTGTTCCAGTGGGCAGTTATGCTAGTTCGCAATTGAGCTAATTGACAATTATGTTAGTTGGCAGTTTTCCTAGCTGGCGATTGTTTGGTTAGCAGTTGTCCTATTTGGCAATTGTCCGTTGGGAGTTTTTCAGTTGGCAGTTGTCTTAGGACAGTGCAAATATTTAAATTATTGTTCATTCAAAAACTTTCATATGTAGAGCAAATTCGTATAATGACACGTGGGATTCTTTGTCTTTACACCCACAAATTTTGCTGTGTCAGACGCACAGCACACAAGAACAATTGTATTGAGAACATGTGTGTCGGCTGGATTTTTCTCCCAGCAAAATATACGAACGTCGACTTGTTTTCTTGCAATTTCTAGACTACTGCTTTTTTCTTCTGTTTTTGCAATAATTGAAAACCTACATTATTGACTGGTTTTCAAACTTGCGCCTGAGCTTAAAATCAGTGTTAAAGCAAAATATCTGCTGGAACGACTCAAAAACAAACTATTTTTTGACATTTTTATTTCTAAGTTGCTTTAAAATTTTAGTTTAAAATTTTCATTCGCCGCAGAAAATTTTTTTCAACATTTTTTAGATTGCGGGATTCGGATCCGTAGAATTGAAGTTTCGCATTCTCAGCCTGGATGACCCATCATTCGAAGGGAGTGTTACTAAGGTACTTCACTGAACTGATGCAACATGACTGTCGTCACAATATTGACGTTTTAGCGTTTTCTGAATATTAGTTTTGTTTCTGTTACTTGGGCATTTTCATATTTTTTCATCGTCACAACTCAGCCACTCTTGAGGAAACAGTTAAAGGGCATGTGCCCTGTCAAGTAAAAATTATTGAACAAGAAATTTTCTTTAAATTCACAGGATTTTCAGTCAGCTGTTGAAGATTCAGTGATGAAAACATGGGAGGAGATGAAAACGGTGGGTGAACTTGAACTTATGCTTTGCACAATTTCTATAATTTCTTTTAACAGACGATATACTGAATGGTATTGAGCTAATGTAGTAGTCGCCAATCTGTGGGCATCGGCCCAATAGTGGGCTGTTTGGTATTTTTGGTGGGCCGCGCAAGAAGGGGCGTACCGAGGTTAGATGGAGCGCGGGGGCAGAAACAAGTTTAGCCCCCAATGCTTTATCCTAAGGCCTTTCGCGAGCAAATGTACTGTATTGAAAAAATACTTGTGATATTGTTGGGACTGTTCGGCGCCCCCCAGTGATTCAGCACCCGGGGCATTGTGCTCCCCTTGCCACAATCATTACGCCTCCAGCGTGCAACACCTATTGTGGACTACGAGGTATGCATGAGATAAGTTGTTCCAAAAATTATGAGAAGCTTTATTCTCTGACAGTGAAAAAAATTATCATTTGGTATATACATTTTTGCTCTTACTTGATAGGGTCTTTTCAGAACTTTTTGGAACAAATTTCAACCCACAGTTTCTTCAAGGTATTGAAGTTGGTTTGAAGCGTTTGTTTATTTACACATTAGAGATGCTGGCGAAGGCACTTTGGAAGCAGAAAACGTACTAATGATAAGCTTTTGAGTATATTATACGAGTGGATAATAAGTGTTTCAGCAAAAAAGAGGAATATTTGCGCGCGAATCACCTCGAGGGGTCCCTAACAACAGGGGACCCGAGGCAAGTGCCTCACTCGCCTCCCCTTAACGCACCACTGTACTGTAAGAAGTACGGAACATTGACTGTTTGCCATTAACAAAACATTGTTTTTGTTACTATATGATTTATGATATTAACATAAAACTTCTGTTTAACAAGTAACTGAATACAGCATTAACGTGAAATCGGGCCTTCAGAAAAAGCATGGGTTTTCAATTACGACTAAACGAGTGGTTTGGTTCATCATAACGTAAGTTTGCCGATCACTTATATGATGCAGTGCAACCTTCGTAAAGATTAGTTAAACTGAAGATTGGTCATTGACGATCGCGAAAAGGTAGAACCATATTTTCGTTCGTTGCTTAGCCAGGGGATCTCCAAACTGCGGCCGGCGAAGCCATTTCATCCGGTCCGCAGAGACATTTTGTCAATGATGAAAAAAATAATGTTGAAAAAAAACTGCGAAATGTGTTTATGAAAAATCTGTTGATTTGGTAGAATATAACATATCCGGAGACAATCACATTACGTAAGACGCCCGGTCCTCGACTTGTTCTGCATTAGCTTATGTGGCCCTCAGACAAAAAAGTTTGGAGACTCCTGTTAGTCTAAAAGCGTTGAATGTGATACAGTCTTTCCCAGATAATGGGAAACAAGAAGCAACATATTGATGACACGGTTGGGGTCAGAGGAGGGCAACCGCTACTTTAGAAGTAGCGGCGCTCTCGCTCCCGCTACTGGAAAAAATAGTAGCGGTTTGGCGCTACCGCTATTCGCTACTGCTCCTTTTGGTGCACACTTAACATAGTTTTGTGCTGTTATGATTACGTAGGGTTTCTTTTGAAAAACCTAACATGTAAATAAAAAGTTTTTTTTTTTAATTTGTGAATTTTGACGGATACTCTTTCAAAAAAACATGATCTGAAAATAGTTAAAGTCATCGAACACTTACGGCATAGTAAATTTTTATTTTGCAGACAACGTGCATTTAAATGAAACTTAGACAGCAGACACCCCATACAGAGCAGTTAGTTTATTGACTGGATTGTTGCATGTTTATCAATCGCTTTTATCAACGTTGGTTTCTAGCTAGAGACGAATAAAGAGTACATGTGAATGGTCAGCAATGAAACGATCAAAACTGTTTTTCTTAGGGTTTTACGCACGAGCAAGCTGAGGCCCGCAACCAGAGGGTCAAACAAGACGATTGACCCCCCTAATTTTTATGCATCATTTTACATTTTCAAAAAAAGGTTGACGTTGATGTATGTTTCATGTAAAAAACCCTTAATAGATTACTGACTGCCTGTAATGCAAGGAAGCAGTGCTCACAATACAAGCAGAAGCAAGCTGAGATCCTTGCCTCTTCATGGTTCAATTCATTGGTGCAAATAGCGTTGTACAGAACGTAGTTTATACAGTCTACGCACAATTTTTTTTTCTCTATTACATAGCGAATTGAGCAAACACAGTTTCGCATCGTTTGAAAGTCAGCGTAAGTGTTGAATGCTTTAGCCTGAAAGGTGAGTAAGCGGTCCCCACCCGATGTGAAAGTTGTCCACCTGTCATCAGACTTCTTTTCTTGCTTTGTGAAAATTTTGTTGCCCTATTAATAGTGCCTCCAATATTTATGCACTGTTTCTTGATATTTGGAAGCACTTCTGTAAAAATTTTGCAAAAATTCTACAAAACACTTGTATTATATTTAACCACGGAGGTGACAAAGCAGTGGTGCGACCCGAAGAATGGTATTTCAGAGACATGCTTCTCGAGCAACAAATAAAGCTGCTTTGACTCTACGCTTAGGATATATGAAGGTAAATAAAGCACTCAAGCCGCATGCTCATTTCAACAATTTATTTGCGTTTTGAAGCTCAAAATACCGCATCTACTGTTGACTGTGTCGCAACAAACATTGGCTAACGCAACTGGTTGAACTCTATTTTGGAAACAGTCGCAAAGGTGCGTCTTGTCAAAGTGGTTTAGGTGCGAACGTGCGGCTTAGCTTATAGCCGTTAGAAATATTAATAATATCGGAATAGGTTCTATTGTCAGGTAATAGAATTCGGTATTGGCAAGCATGGGTACCCAGTGGTGTAAGAGGTGGGATGCAGGGCCCAAAAAGTTTTGATTGCCGAAAATCCGGAAAAATCCCGGAAAATTCTGGCACAGATGTTTCGACACCTTTGTTCTCATTGTGTCGTGAATCAGACTGACTGTCGAATTACGTCTGATTTTGTTATCTACTTTTTTTCTAAAAAACAATTGTAGAGACTTTTTGGAGGTCACACAACAAAAAAAGTTGTTATTGGTCTGTAACTTCCAAAAGAAGGTCAACATTTTTGCGAGAGACAATTGCCACACACACACAAGATATTTATTTGTGATGGCATGTGTGGTGACGGTTCAATCACAGTTATGTGGAACCTTAACGTTTTCATCAATGATTTCCCTTTACCTTGTCCGCGAGCATAAAATCAGTCTTGTCAAGGTATTATTGCGGAATCCGACCTGCAGTGCATAATTTCGAAAGTGTTTCAAATTCCATCTGATGTTGACTGTCACCCTGTCGTTCAGCAAATAATTTAAAATCATTCAAAGTCACGTGTTTCTCAAAATAAAGCAAAGTTTATGGGAAGATGTGCCAAAGGGGAAGCTTTCAAGTGTCCAGGTGCTACGTTTTACAAATTTTGGTGCTTTTTGTATGCATATAATTCTATTATTCTCTTGAATATAGTTCATAAATTAAAATGTGAAACAAATTGAATTATTTTATTCACGTAATCTCACATCTACCTTTCGCATTGGCAATGTTTTGGGGCGCTTTCTGAGAACTTGTCCCTAAATTATAATATCTATCCCTGTGCAAGTTATCTCAGCATCTGTAATTAATGGCAGTGTCAATTCCCTCACTACTTGCAAAATAAAAAGCATCTTGCTACTTACGTTAGATTTTGCTGCTGACTCTTCTCGTTGCAGCTTAAATGTAGCTCTAGAGTGGTGCATAACCTTGCAAGTGCAACAAAACTCTCAAAGAGGAGCACAGCATCTTTGAACAGCAGAGGCCTGAGGCGACTGCCTCGTTCTCCTTCCTTAATATCCATCCCTGAGTTTGCGATTTGTCTTCTCGATAAAGCGCATGTGATTAATATGAAACTAAATTGAATTTTTCCCATTTGGGCTTCAACTTCCGCAGACAACTTACTGTATTTTCTAGAAGCCCGTGATTTGTAGAAATTTTATTACGTGTAAGCTATCTTTACATGCAGCTGAGTTTTGTAATACTGGGGTTACGATGGTGTACAAATTTTAATTCCAATGTATATGTTAATGAAGTCAAGTAAGTTGGTAAAGTCTCAAACAATTTAAACGAAGTAAGTTTAAGTAGCTGCAAAGGTTTTACGGAATAAGTTGAACGTTGCCAAAACATTTCACAGATTATCAAAAACCCAAACAATTTTCAAACGCGTTAAGAGACTCTAGCGTTTACGTTTACCCGCTGCATACGTCAATGATTCGCTCAAAAATTGGATGACAACAAGATCCACGTCTTGTATGCGCGCAAGTTTTGTAGAAGGCCTACTTCGGAAGTCGGTGTCTTAATTGGGGCAAACGTTTGTGTCAGAGGGCCACACAACAGTCCGACGGCGGACATCTTGCGTAATGTCAATGTTTCGGGATAAGTTCCAATGAATGGATCATTTTTTCCTTATTGACAAAATAGCTTCGTGGCCGGATTTAGCCCGGGGACGCAGTTTGGAGACCCATTAGAGCAGTGGTTTTCAACGTTTTTCATGCAGCGATCCATTTTGCAACCCAGTTTAACTTTACGACCCCCTTCCAAAAATTCCCAGTCAGAGATATGAAATGCAGTTGTGTTTGGACAATAGAAAATCACAACGACTAAAAGATAACGTACGATATCACTGCTATGTTGAACAAAGACTCATTTATTAAATTCATGCATATGGCAGCATCAGTGAGGGAGACCTGTGCCGTATGCAAATCGCTCAACAGCACAACTCGTTGAAAACTAGAATAACTCCCAAGTTAGATTTCTAATTTACAAACACAGCACATTCTTACATCACAAAGTTATTCATGGATTGCAGAAAGCAACAGTACTGTAATGGTTATAATCGCATTTAAAGCTTTATCATGGTCTTAATCACATTCAAAACAATTTTGAATGAAAAGCAGGCTAGCATTTTTGTCGGTGATCCCGTTATTTTGGCTACGACAAAAATTGGTTGCATATACGAAATATAAAATATAGAAGTAATTATGAATATTTTATCAGAAGCTATCGTGACCCCCAGAAAAATGGCAAACGACCCCCAGGTTGAAAACCACTGCATTGAGCAAAGTCGCTACTCAGCTTCGATTGAACGCGCGTTGGTGTATATCAGAAGCGTGCAAACATGGAACGCGCAGATGCACGGCGCCTAAAATCGAGACACCCATTTGTACCTCGCCGCACAACAACTCATCAGTTCATCTGACAACGAAATCAATAATAGTGCGGCGCAGGACAGTTGTCAGAAACTCTTCAAGAGAGAGACTTTACATTTGTGCAGGGGTGCTTGGGCGCCTAAAATCGAGACATCCATTTGTATCCGCCGCACAACAACTCATCAGTTCATCTGACAACAACAACATACGTGCGACGCTCTGGGCGGATCACCAAAATTTTAGCTTTGCTTCAAACGCTTTAGTTTCACCAAAAAAATTGCGAATGAGTTTTTCCTTTCCTTGGCAAGGTTACGGGGTCGGCTGTAAAATGTTCTTCTCCAACTTCGACTCCTAGCTTCCAAAATTTTCCGACACCGACTTTTAACATAACGTGAATGAAGTTTGGCTGTCAACAATTTTGTAGCAACTAACACTCAATGGAAATCGTGGTACACAGCAAGAATTCTCTGTTTCATTAAAGGTTTCAAAAGAAGTTGTACCATAGCACGAGTTAGGATTCCTAACTTCGGAGTGCGATGTAATAAATTATTCAATTGGACTTTCGGAGTCGGAGTCGGATGAAAAATCCGACTTCTAGTGTTCTTAAGAATCCGACACCGACACCGACTCCACCCAAAACCCCCGACTCCTTGCTACACCGACTCCGCAACCCTGTTTACAATGATATATTCAGATAGTTTTTCGTTTCGTTGCGTATTTTTACATTTATTTTTACGATTTTTTCGTAAATGCAGTGGCCAATCTAGAATTAATTATTCCTGTTTACATACAAATGCACCAGGCTAAGGACACTTGTTGGCAGGACGTTCAGCTGATTTTCATAAAACACAAGCATAAATATTTGTTGTGCAATTGAAAACGAGCGCAATTGGCAGCAGCTTTCTTCCTAATAAAGTCTGCGATGTGCCATCATATTTGGGTGGTATCAATGCACTATTTGATTTTATGTTCCTATTCAAATATTTCAAACAATGGACGTAACAGCCAGGGCATAACGAGGGGTGCAAGGGGACACAATTCCCCTGGCGCCGAATCACTGGGGGACCCGAAGGCCCCAACAATGCCACAAGTACTTTCTTCAATACAGTACATTTGCTTCCGAAATACCTCAGGTTCCAACACAGAGTCGCCAAACTTGCTTCTTGCCCCGGGCGCCATCTAACCTCGTTACGTCCCTGGTCACAGCTCAGAGCATTTGGAATGAATGATAAAATATGTGAAAAAGTTAGTCAACGTGTTTAAAAATTTTGTGCTTGGTCAATAGTCTCATTTTGTGTTACAGAAACGCCTTTGTAGCTGTGAAAAGGCAGCAGAAACTAACGACGAAGATCTCAGCAAGGTGAGGCGTTGTCTTATTGCTGCATAACAACTGAACATGTGCTTGCCCATAAAATCGTTTTTTCCCAACAATGTAATCACGTGATAAATACCCTTACCAGGTGGAACATCATGGCATAATAAGTTTATCGAATGCTATTTACCCAAAAATTTATTTAAATTTATCTCCTTTGCAATCAGGTTTTAAAATTCCACGTTCATCATGATTTAGATCAACTACAATATGACAGAGATTATGCAAGATTAATGGTGAAACATTACGATTCTTCTTTTTGTGAAATCCTTGAGTGAAGAAGACATTCTTGTAATTGCTGCAAACCGTGTGTAATGAATGTTTTCTTTTCCAGTGCTTAAGCTCACACACAACACCAAGTGAGATAAGCCAGAATGAAGTTGCAGTTGAAACAGCAGAAAAGGTAAAATTGGAAAAATGATACTGTATGTGTTTATTGTTACCAAGGTGGTTCAGAGTAACTTTAAAGCATGCATTTCAAACAATAATGGTGAAAACTGTTTTTGGTAGAAATCAAGGAACATTTAGATGTGATTTCGTGTTCTATACTGTTGATGAAGAAATCAAAGAACCGAAAAAGTTGTCAGGGGTGCCCAGGGGTCAAAAGTGTTTGCATATCTAGTCGTTTTATTCTTTGAGAGGCGATGTCCCAAACAAAGTACTGTCGCTTACAAAAGTCAAAAGATTTGCTTCCTTCAAAGTTTTTGGGCTGGCTATGTCACTGATACACAAACGTGCAGGATCAGGAGGTTCTATCGCATAAAGTGGGAGGTCCTGGCGGACAAAGATGTTGTGAGAAAGATATTTGTATCCTGAGTGTCGTCATTGTTCCGAGAACTTCCGGAATCCACAGCGGTCGCGTAGGTGGAATGGCGGTTGTTTAATTTCAAAGCAGCTGTAGCTTCAACTGCTGCTCAGGTGTGTGGGGGTCAACGACTCAATGTGGCGAATAATGGCAAAAAGTAACCCCCTGGTGGAAGCAAGAGGTGAAAGGTGCTATTCGAGAAAAGAAAGTAGCCTACAAGGCATGGCTTCGTAACGAAGCTGACTCTTCTTTGCATTCGCGGTAAGCTGAGGCGCGAAAATCCGCAGAACGCACGATGAAAAAGTCCAGTCTTGCCAGAAATTCGGAGATAAAGTGGATTCCAATTACTGGCAAGCAAACAACGTGTCCTGGCAAACCATCATGGGTTTGATACGACGAACGACATCATACTACAAGATCTATCAAAGACCAAAATGGTGTCTTACTCAGAAATGAGAATGATATACTTGGTAGATGGAGAGAGTATTTCAAAGATCTTTTGAAACTAGTCACTATTACGCTGCCGAACACACATGAGGTACATTTGGGGGAGGAAAATACCATCACTGCAACCAATAGCGGATCCAGGCTGTTTGGGGTAACTGCTCTCCCAAACGTCTGTGGCGTCTTTTTCATATTAATGCGCCTCTTTATGCTGCCTATCGAAGAAGAAACAGATACAAAAAATACTCTAAACTAAGCAATGCTTTACACTTCGTTAAACTTCACGGTTTATGTGCCGATCTTTCATCATGCTTCTATTTCGAATAGTATCAACAATGCTATTCTTTTGTAACAATAATACTGTTCCGGTTTTCCGTTATTTCTTTCCCGCGTTAGAAATTCCCAGCCTTACTCAGATTATGTAATCATCACAAACGCTGTTGTGAGAAAAGATATTTGTATCCTGAGTGTCGTCATTGTTGAAGCGTGTCGAAGGGCTCAACAATGAAGCGTGTCGAAGGGCTCGCATCTCTGCATGCAGAGATAGCTATCTCTGCCAGAGATAACATCTTTGCATGCAGAGATAGCTATCTCTGCCAGAGATAACATCTCTGCATGCAGAGATAGCTATCTCTGCCAGAGATAACATCTCTGCATGCAGAGATAGCTATCTCTGCCAGAGATAGCAGTTTTTGTGCTAAATCTTTCAGATATAATATTTTTACAAACGGCGCCCCATAGAGGTGGCTATAGGTCCGCCAGCGGACCTTCACTTTTGAAAACCTATTCGTTCGCTGCCTGTAACACTATGACACTAATGAACAAGTGTATGCTAGGACACTAATGCACAAGTGTGTGCTAGGCTGCACTACACTTTGACTTGGTACTTGGTAGTAACATACTAAACCCTAACTTAAACCTAACCCTAATCCGAAACCTTACATTACACCTTGGCGACAGCGACATACTATAAATGAAAATGTTTGTTGCTTTGAGAGGGTTGCCAACTTTTCTTCACCAGAAAAATACAGATCTTGTCCCACAAAAAGTGAAAAAAAGCCAGACAGTGGTTTTAAGACATATACACATAAAACACGCATGAACAAAAACAAAACAGATATTAAAATTCGTCAGAAACATCGATATAATGCAATTCCAAGCTTAAGAAGCATTTTCTTTCCCCGTAATTACACTGTCGTACACTTGTCTTTTATAAAATACATCGAACATTTTCAGGCCAACAGTAAAATCTTTGCAGTATTCTTCAAACCCTGCATGGCCATACACTCTCATCGAAAGAGATTCGTAATGAGTATGCAGCTCAGACAATGTTTTGCCAGAGCTAAGCCTGTGCGACTGAAAAAAAACTTTTTGAAAATAAAGAAAAGTCAAGTGCTTTGAAAAAAGCCAGAATTTCAATAAAAATCTGGCTTAAAAAAAGCCAAATTGGCAACCCTGTGCTTTGATAGATTCATAACATGGTCCACTCATATGCGTGAAAACAAGTGAAATGGAACGTTAGCAGAACGGAAAAATGGAGAGAACTGCAGCAAAAAAGTTCGTTGTTAGATTTTAAAACTTTGCAAAAAATTAAAATTTTCGTCTAATTAGCGAGAAGACCTTAGCGGCGCGAAATGACGTCACAGCTGAAGAAAATTGTTCGCGGACTGTTTCAAAACCTTAGCGGACGGCCCTAGACTGTTAGCGACCGGGCCATCTCTAATTCCCCCCTACCAAATTCTAGTATTGAGCAGTGGCGTGTGGTGGTCATTGTCACTGGATATACGCTGTTTGTGACGTTACATAATGGCGTTATGTTCACGTTTTCAAAACGTTTTGGCGAAGTTTGTTGACACAACATGCATATTATTCTACACGCACTCTCCTTAGTCGTTGTCGTGCAATGTGTCACTGTAATGAACATAAATTAATCAACGCTCCTCTACATGAACTGGATAGACAGTCAATAGCCCAGACGACGAGGGTTTCACACAGTCCCGTCGCCACGGCGGAGGGGACATTTGGGGGCTTAGCCCCCAACCAAAGCTCCAAGCCCCCCAACTTGAAACATGAAACACTATAAATCAGTTGAGTGTTTGTCAATTTTTAGAGTGTCAAACCCCCCCGCAGAAACGGAAAGCCCCCCTATTGAAAGCTTGCTGGCGACGGTTCTGGTTCCACAGTTAGGAGCTGCAGGATCAACAGTTTGCTTTTTGCGGTCGATTCGGTTCTGCTAGCAATAGTATCTTCTGAACAGTGTCTTCAGCATCCTCTCGATAGGTTTTCTGCTGCGTGCCACCCAAGCTGGAATGAAAACCAGCACTAAATAGACCGAGCTTATGTCTGTCTACCAACCCAAGGCAGTGTATGCTGCAAATGAGCGGCAATACACTGCAGCAGTTGGAGATGTTCAAGAATTTAAGGATGATTTTTACGAGTGACAGAAAGCAGAACAAGGAGATTGATACAGGGATCGGTAAAGCAAACGCAGTTCTGCGTGAGCTTTATCGCTATGTGGTGACAAAACTTGAATTTCAAACACCACAAAGCTGTCAGTTATTTGATCGGTCTTTATTGCGAACCTTACCCATGTTCATGAATCTTGGGCAGTCACTGAAAGAATACTATCCCAAGTACAAGCGGCACAATGGGATTTTTGGGAAGAGTACACGGCGTGACACATTGCGACAAAATGTGCAGCTGTGAAAGTTGCAGAACCCTGAATGTCGAACCACAGAATGCCCACGAAGGATTGGCGGAGT
>Ga0210059_1002862_pt1 | contig 27314 bp, 26 predicted proteins | sample Ectturendosymbi2_FD_188042 | JGI IMG/M metagenome (GOLD analysis project Ga0210059, IMG submission 188042) | Ecteinascidia turbinata endosymbiont from Florida, USA - Sample 2 (SPAdes) (version 2) | ecosystem: Host-associated > Tunicates > Ascidians > Unclassified | place: Key West, Florida... | reverse complement strand
CCCGGCCGGGGGGTGCGGGGGGCGGTTCCCACGGCCCTGCACCTACATTATCATCATACAACATACAGTGTTACCGCTGTAGTTACGTAGTTAATTCCGTTCATGAATACTTCGCGGTAACAGATTCACACTTGTAAATTATCACGACAAGCAAGTTTGAAACACGAAAACTTCACAGAATCATATCACAGCTACACCACATAACCACCACAAAACATTCTACAGCTACATTTTAGTTGTACACTTTACAGCATCAACAATTTGAGGTTCACAAAAATCAGGGTTAATTGGAATGGTGAGTTACCACTACATGTTCCTAGTTTTAAATGTTTCTTAGTCTACCCAAATTTGAATGAGGTTGTTTCAATTGGCTCAAATTTGATTTGGACTGTTGTAATTTGCCCAAATATTTATTATATATCTCATATGCAAATCTGAAAGAAACTCTTCAAATTTATCCAGATGGTTTCAATTGTACCGAAGTTTGAATGAAGCTGCTTAAATTACCAAAGTATGTTTGAAGCTGTTGGAATCTGCCCAAATTTAAATGGAGTTTTTGTATATTACCCAAATTGAAATGAAGCTCTTTGAAGTTTCCAAAATTGATTAAAGCTGTTTGAAGTTACCCAAAAGTGAACGAAGATGTTCCACTTGGCCCAAATTTGAATGGAGCTATTGCCATTTAGACAGAGTTGATTAAGTCTGTTGGAATTTAGGCCCACCCAAATTTTTCCAATTTATGGAAACATTTCTGACTTCACCCAAATTTGAATGAAGTTGTCCCAAATTTACTCAAATTTCATTGAGATTGTTAAAATCTACCCAAATAATTTTGATTTCATCCCAATTTTGATAAAGCTCTTATAGTTGACTGATGGTCTTCACCGAAATGTTTCCTATTTGTCTAAATGTTTTTATTTTCACCCAAATTTGAATGAAGCATTTCTCATTTTCCCAAATATAATTGAAGCTGTTGGACCGTACCCAAATGCTCCTAATTTACTCAAATGTTGCTAATTTTATCCAAAACTTGAATGAATTATTTTAGTTGGCCCAAATTTGATGAAAGCAGTTGGAATTACCACATGATTCCAGTTCACTCAAGGGCAGTGTCTGATTTGCCATCAGGGGCAAAAAAGAATGGCGAAAAAATCAGACTCCAACTCCGACTCCCAGTGTTGTTAGGAATCCGACTCCGACTCCACCCAAAAACCTCCGACTCCTTACGACTCCGGCTCCGCAACCCTGCTTCGCAGCCCCAAAAATTTGCCTGCTCCAAAATAGTCTCAGATTATTTTGCCGTTTTCCCCATTATTTTGCCGTTGATTTGGCCATTATTTTGCCTTAGCTGGGAAAATAAACACAAATCACTTACACGTGAATGCAGCTGTATACTTTGCCCAAATGTTGAAAATTTTTGCCCGAATAATGGCCAATTTTTCAGCTTTGGGGATGCGACCGCTTCCGCTGCATCCCCATGCCGTATGCTTATGCCCTCATTAATACCTCCTCTCTGGCCAGATACATCCCTGACCAGAAAGAAGGTATGAGTTTAGTACTTGCAGAGAGGAGGGGTGTTGAGTGATGTGCTAATGCATATGCAGAGCTGAAAAGTTTGCAGTTGTAACAAAAGCTTCCATGTTTCCAGTCCAGGAATATTAGCCATGGATAACCTACCGCCCCTGTTGGCGAGGGGGCCGATCGGTCAAATCGGCTTAAAACCGGCCCTGATTGCATGTCTTTGTCAAAGTGCATACACAAGTTCGTTCATATAGGCGAGATCTTGTGTCGCCCTATGGCCTGGATTCTACTTCTAGAGTTGCGCTCATGTTTGTCTTTTGCAAGCTAGACAACCACTGCGCATAGTTTGGCATTTCGCTATTTTGCTTTCATCTTATACACATAAAAGTCATGGACCCCCAAAATCCTTCTGTGGACCCCCGGTTGCGAACCACTACATTAAGATCTTCAGAGTATATATTTCGCCTAATAAGCAGGCATCATCACTCATCAGCTCTTATTCAAATAAGGTCAGGGTACTGGTTGGTTTTCAATTTCAGGTTCTCTACTTGTTATGAACTATGAGATGTTCTGCGGAGATTTCTACAAATATGCCAAAAAGAACAGCGACCTTTTAAAAAACGTGCGAAGCTGTGAGAAGTAGGCTACTATTAGTGGACAAGATAGTCCGTTACCCACCGTATGCCACAACTTTTCAGCAGAACTGAGCATAGGCCTGTGCATATTGTATAGCCCCTGTGCTGCATACACTCTGTACTTTTATTGTATAATGCACATGTAATAATTGCTTTGGGTTCTCAATGAATGTGTTTTTGTCCATTGCTATGCAGCAATGCTTGTTTGAAAAAATGTGCTTATCAACTATATCTGAAAAGTATTTAAAGTAAGCATGAAGTAGAATTTCAATAATCACAAAACGACAAGATTTCCTTGAAAAAAATTTAAGTGATCTGGAAACCCTACCGGCGGGCCACATGTGGCCTCTGCTTCTTTTGAATTTTCAAGTAATCATTAGTTCAGGTATTTAGTTGATTCACCGGTGTTTAACAGTCCTCAGCCAGCGTGTGAACAAGTTCCTTTTAAACGAAAGTAGAAACGGCTGGAAATGATTTGCCTACAAGTCACGATACCTTTAGCAGGAAGAAAAACGGACAAGCTGTTTCGAGTAAGGTTCAGGTACTGTCATTGTTGTGTCAGCGTTTCAATGCGCCTCTCGGGTAGTCATAAAGAGAACCTCGGGTTACTCTGTAATGCCTCATTTGGCACTCGGAGCAATTTGAGTTTGAAACCCCCGGCCAGGGCCGGATTAAATGAACGCGAGGCCCCGGGCAAAGTCGTGACTGCGAGGCCCCCTAAAAGCTTAGCGCAACTGCGTAGCGCAGGGGTGCCCAAACGTTTTGACCCGAGGGCCAAATTCGCGACTGCCTGGTCACTGGAGGGACGGATGCTGTGCGATTTACGTAATATATGCAAAAAGAGGTGTTAAACTGTATTGTAGTGCAACAATGACAATAAAATCACACTGTTTTGTTTGCATGTCTATTTAATAAAAGTTTCATACATCAATGAGATAAATGCAGCTGTCCACAGCTTAGCTGCATGCAGCTAAGTGCTACTGCGGTAGACAAGTCACCAATAGACAGGCAGCTGCCAATACAGTTGCACCGCTGTCCACAGTCGGAAACGTGGTGCTTGGAAAAGATGGGCAGTATTTGGCGCGCCAGATTAAACTGGGCGGAGGGCCGGATGCGGCCCGCGTGCTGTAGTTTGGCCACCCCTGGCGTAGTGTTTCACATACCCTCTTTTCAGATTTGCAGAGACACCGGTCAAAAACGTCAAAACCCATGTGACCATGTAACCTACGGTCGTTCGTAAGTGGTTAATTTGCTCAAACAGAAAGTTGCATCACAAAAAAACGATCTTTTTCTGCGGTGGCACCAACAATGTTTTCGTCATAGACTCTCTGCATCTTCACTGCACAAATCATCCATTCGCATATGTATGGAGGAAAGATATGTCTACACTCTCTTACAGATCAAAAGGTACAGCGTTTATAAAACATGCTCTCAACGAAATATCACGCGAAAGCAACTTCAATCGTATTATGTGACTGAAGATTTGCGATGGGAGCTTTACATTAGTTACACCCAGTGGTGTAGGAGCTGGGGATGCAAGCGCACCCCAAATATTCGGAATTTTAAAAAATCTGGGTAAAATTCCTAAAAATTCGGGCAAAATTCCAGAAAATTCAGAACAGGTGTTTCGACACTTTTAAATGAGTCTGAATGATGAAGTACGTCTGAATTTGACTTTTTCTTTTCTGAAAAAAATGGCGTCCGATGAGTTAAATTGCAGACCTCGTTTTTTCTTTGGAGGTCACACCAACACCAATTTCGTAATTTTGTTTTGTGTCAGAGAGATCTGTGACTCATCTTTTTTTGGTCATGTTTTTTATAAAAATTTGTAAGGCGGATGCTTGGCGAACAAAAATTTTTCGGGCAAGATTGGTGAAACTCAGGCAAAATTCCTTCGCAGCAGGGTCGCGGAGTCGGAGGTAAAATATCCGACTCCGACTCCAAATCCGACCTTTCCAAAATCTCCGACTCCGCCTTTCCAAAATTTCCGACTCCCGACTCCGGCCTTTCCAAAATTTCCGACTACCGCTCCGACTGCTTAACATAAAGGGAATGGAATTTGGCTGTTACAATCAATGGAAATCGTGGTGCACAGCAAGAAATCTCTGTTTCAACAAAAGTTTCAAAAGAAACTGCCATTTCAGTAGCACTTCCCAGTTTAAGAGTGTGATTTTAAAAATAATCCATTTGGACATCCGGATTCGAACAAAAAAATCCGACACCAACTCCGACTCCCAGTGTTGTTAGGAATCCGACTCCGACTCCACCGAAAAACCTCCGACTCCTTACGACTCCGCAACCCTGCTTAGCAGCCCCAAAAATCTGCATGCTCCTACACCTATTAACTGTTCCGTGATCTAGTGGACAACAGACATTTGTTTGATATAAGATTGATACCCTCACGATCACGACAAGCACTTTGCAACTACAGTAAAACTCGGTTAATTCTGATTCGGTTAATCCGGATCTTCGCCAAAATCGGATAAAATTGGTTGTACGAATGATTTCTAACGTTTTTCTTTATAAAAATCTTCGGTTTATCCGGATTTTTTCATCTGGATCTTCGTCAATACCGGATAAAATGTGTTCTTTTCACATCTCATAATCCGGATTTTTCTGCATTTCTACGCTTTTGTGTTCTTAATTGCACTGACCGGTCACTAGGAAAGATTCGGCAGCTTTCAGACGCAATACTAGCGTGCTCACGGTCACCAGCGAACATTTAGAATTATGACAACAACAGCCGGAAATGCACGCAACATTCGACTAATCGTAGAAACGATTATTACGTCACACACAGGCATAGCATATCACGTTGAATATAACGATGAAAGCACGCCGCCGCACCGCGGTTTCGGTCTATTGATCATAATTCAAAATGTTCGTTGGTGATCGTGAGCGTATGTAGAGCATTATCCCTGTGTGTATTGTACTCGGTAAGATGTCTGAAGGGCATTGCCTTCCAAATAGAGCGACTGCATATGGACCAGTCGCAGAAATCTCTGCGTCAGTCCAAAATAACAGATTTCTTCGCAGCCAAGTAATCTAAAATTATGAACTTAAGAATGTCATAACTGCCTGGATATGACGGTTACTACTCTGATGTACCATTGTAAATACATCAATAAATTCGTTCCGTTTCGTCGAAAGTCTGCTGTTGGGTCGTAATTGTGTTCAATTTAAGTGATTTTCACCGATATCTCAGTACTTAGATGACGTCAGGCTAGAAACAACCATCTTCGGTTAACCTGGATCTTCGCCTAAACCGGATAAAATCGTTGGTCAAATCGAATCCGGATTAACCGAGATTTACTGTAATTAAATCGGTATTAGATGATCGTTTCTACTCAAATAAGCACATTCATATGTTTTTGTTCGTAGCACAAGCTTTCAGGGTGTTTATTATAGGAATATGTTTTTTGGTGTGCAATCTGCTTTCTTTAAATCACTGAATAGGATCCCTGCATGTGAATGTTGAGCGCAGACTTCTTGGCAGGTAATGCAGCGAGACAGTTACACTGCTGATAGCGGTAAGCCACGTATAGTTTTATAATGTTTGAAAAGAAGCATGAGTATATCTATAGCAGTGCTTCCACAAGTTTGAAATTCCAGTGCTAGTGTGAGACTCTGATCAACGTGCCCGAGTGAACAGCTTAAAGCTCCCGTTTTGTCACCACAGAGCGATAAAGCTCACGCAGAACTGAGTACAGTTGGCAAATCCGTGTGTCAATCTCCTTGTTTCACCTTCGGTCATTCGTAGTAGCACCCCACGGTACTTGAACTTCTCAATCCGCTGCAGTGTATTGCCGCTCACTTGCAACATAGGCTTAGGTTTCTGGAGAAACACAGTACCTCGTCTTTTTAGTGCTAACTGGAGCTCCACCCTCGTCGAAAGCTGCAATACGCGAAGTCTTTGTCGGAGAAAGCGAGATTTTCACAAATATCACGCAACGGAAGAACAATAGTGAAAACGCTTTCACATTTCTTGGACAGACCGGCGAGCCGGCCTTGAGATCGAGAAAACAGTTCGCGGAAATATAAAAATACAAGCTACGCAGCTGCACGCATCTCTTCTGCCCGCAATGGTTTAGAGCTGTGGAACCGCGGGACACGCCTCCTCAGGGGGACGTGAACCAGTAGCGCAGCCAGCCCAAAACCTGGGGGTGGAAACATATTTGATTTTAGGCGAATAACACCTATTTTGTTTGGGATACCGCCTCTCAAAGCACAAAATGACTATATCTTAAAAAAATTTGGGGGGTATGGCCCCCGAGGCCCCATGCCTACCGTATGGCGTAAACCCATTTCTTAAGCGTATTACATGGGAAGCTTTTGAATGGGGAAGTGCTCCGTTCGATTTACTCATGTAAAGTCGGGGGACTTGAAACACAGGACAATTACTTGAGGCGTGATAGAGAAAAGGTTAAAAGCCAGCTGTGCTTCTTAACCTTTTTCGGTTTCGTTAACCCCTGACATCGATCGTTGCTTTCCCACTAACTGGCTGACCCAAAGGTTTTTGAACTTAGCCAGTCATCTCAAGACCATCTGATCAGAAAAAAACAACGTGTTGATTTTGGAAACTTTTTTATGTGACGAAGAACAAAAGCATTATCCAAACAAATATGTGGATAGTGCTCTTAACAGATGAACGAAAAAGTAAAGAAAAATCCAAGAATTCCGCCTGTAGACGTCATTTACCCACTTTACACTGCACTGTTATCGGATTGACGCGTGAGCGATTCGTCGCCCTTGGCTTACCTTCGTAAACGCACTTGCGAACTCGATATTGGGGCGTTTTGACACTGCAAGGAACTTGAAGATTTGCTTCGTGCGCATGGCCTATGGTATTGCAAAAAATGGAGAAAAGGCAGGCCCGTAACCAGGGGGGCGCAGGGGGGGCTTCGCCCACCTAGAAAAATTTTTGCCCCCCCTAGAAAAATGTGTTGGACATAATCTGAAACTACTGGAAATAGTTCAAAAAATTTGGGCCCCTTTCAGAAAACTCTTTGCCCCTCCTGGTATCCCAAGCTGGTTACGGGCCTGGGAATACGTGAAAGCTGATTCCACTACAGAAAGGTGCTTTTCGTAGTTGCAATTGGAATCGCCGAGACGTGGTTTTATTTAGTGTAGTCCGAAAAATAACAGCCAGCAGGTAAAATCGTAGAGAACTGCTGGGAGATGAGGTCATGGAAACCGCGTCGCATTGTAATTGCACTCTTCAAGTGACTAATAGAATTTGAACAGCTTCTACGGGGCAGGAAATGGAGTCTGTTTTTACACTGCAAAGCCACTTCGTTCATTTCAGTCAAGATCATAGGCGTACGAGGCGGGGGTCGGGGAGAACGGCTACTTCCCCCGGGCTTGAAAAATTGAGGGCAAACTTTTTTCAGGGCTAAGTTGCTCAAAAATCATGACTGATAAAATATATTTCACTACAGTGAAAAATTCCAGGGCAACTCTGTTTATCAGGGCAAGTGCAAGTTGCTGAAAAATCCTGAATAATGAAAAAGACATATTCAGTACAGTGAATTCAGGGTACCCTCTGTTTTTCAGGGCAAGCGCAAGTTGCTCAGAACTCCTGGATGTGAAAAGTATATTCAATAGAGTGAAAAATTCCAGGGCAACTCTATTTTTCAGGGCAAGCGCAAGTTACTCAAAACTCCTGAATAATAAAAAATATATATTTAGTACAGTGAATTCAGCGCACCCGCTGTTTTTCAGGGAAAGCGCAAGTTGCTCAAAAATTCTGAATGTAAAAAGTATGTTCCATACAGTGGAAAATTTCTGGGCAACTCTGTTTTTCAGGGCAAGTGCAAGTTGCTCAAAAATTCTGAACGATAAAAAATATTTCAATGCAGTAATAAATTCCAGGAAATTCTGTTTTCCAGGGCAAGCGCAAGTTACTCAAAAATCCTGAATAATACAAAATATATATTCAGTAATGTGAAGTCAGGGCGCCACCTGTTTTTCAGGGCAAGCGCAAATTGCTCAAAAATCCTGAATGTAAAAAGTATATTCAATACAGTGGAAAATTTCTGGGCAGCTCTGTTTTTCAGGGCAAGCACAAAGTTGCTCCGAAATTCTGAATGATAAAAAATATATTCAATAGAGTGAAAAATTTCAGGGGAAACTCTGTTTTCAGGGCAAGCGCAAGTTGTTAAAAATCCTGAATGTAAAAAGCATATTCAATACAGTGAAAAATTTCTGGGCAACTCTGTTTTTTCAGGGTAAGCGCAAGTTACTCAAAAATTGTGAACGGTGCAAAAACTTTCAATATAGTGTGTATTTACTCTGGGGCGATCCGTGTAATTTGGGCTAGTGTAGTTTGTACTCTGGACCAAAGTCGTGATTGGTTATAGTGACTTTGATCTGGACCAATCCCTCGTTTACTGTAAAAATTGAACAATCGGATCTCGGTAGTTCAACAGCTTGATATAAGAATTCGGTAACTCGTTCTTTGTTCGTTTTCGAGTTTGCGCTGGGTAGAGGTGCAGGGTGTTAAGATGACAGATTTTTTTGATTAACAGGAGTTTTAGCAGCGGGTAGCACTGACGTGCAGATTGCTTGTCTCCTTTGAATGCGCGTCTTTAAGTGACTTGCTCAAGCGCACAGCAGCGATAACACAGGCAAGTTTAGTGAGTCAGACCATACGGTCCCGATCGGTCGCTTTTAAAACATTGCGTTGCGTCATCAGAGTCGCGTACATATTTGCACCAGTAAAAGCAATTACCGTAAAATTTCTTGTCTGGGAGAACACAACACGCAAGGAACTTCAACCCCTTGAGTTAACAAGCAAGGTAACTACAGAATTTGCCTACAACGGCACCTCTAGGGGATTGCATAAAGAATGTTGTTGCCGAGTTGACATTATACGCGAATTGAAATGCATATAAAAGATGCCATCGCGACCAAACAAAATGTAAGGTTGTGGGCGAATTGGCGTTGCAGAGCAAGCTGTTATAAACGAATTCAACTGCATAGAACATATTTACATAAGGTCTCAGGTCCAATTCGGATTTAAAAAAAGTTAGTTTCAGGGCAAGTTGTCTATTTTTAGGGCAAATTGTTATTTTCAGGGCAAATTTTTTACGTCCCCCAGTAAAATGCTTTCCCGTACGCTAATGGTCAAGATCATTGACCAGCCTATTCTCTGCAGTACAATACAACAGAGTGTCGAATATGAGGATTCACAGCACTTTGTAAGTCGTAACCTATGAACAGTAGGTATTGCAGTTCACCCAATTGCGATTATAACCTATTTCACAAACTTTTATGACACATTTTATGCTACTCCATGTGTTCCATTATGAACTGAGGAAATCATAGCCACTTAATCGGGATACAAAGTTCAAAGTGTAGCCAATACTGAAGTCATCCACTTCCAACACATATTTTGCACAGAGGTTGAATCATTCTACTATACCAAGGTGTAATGAAAACCTATTAATCAGTATTGGGGTAACGGTCCTTCAGTCCAATATCCGATGTCTTGTAACCTAACGAATAATCTTTCAGTTTGCTTAACCGATTCAATTTGCTGATTGTTTCCGTGACTAGGTGTAGTTAGCCTACAGGCAAAACTATTAAATAAATTAATCCGTCATTTTTGCTACAGATTAGCTTGAATAGGCTGATCTGTTCCATGGTAGTGGTTTTAGCATCAAACAAGTACAGAAAAGGTTGCCCAAGACGTAAAACAAACCACCCAGCCTCTTTTTCGCTCTAATCCCTTATTATCGGATTCCCAACCAGGGTTGACAGATGTTTTTAACCAGAACTAGAAAGGAGCCAAAATGACAGATAAGTAGCCAAACACTATGCGTTGGTGACTTTTCCGACAGACAAAAGCCAAATTTTCTCTGTTGTTTTTTCGATTTTAAAAAAGCTCAGTGCGTTAAAAAACATAGAGAATTTCAAAGCCTGAAAAAAATCCCAGTGCGAAAACAGCCAAATTTCAAAATCTTCAAAAAAGAAAAATTCTTAACCCTGCTCTTGGAGTACACTACTCTGGATGTAGTGTTGCACCAAGTGTTACGAGTTAGCGAACAACTGTGATTACAGAAAGTGTCTGTAATCTTGTGGTCCTACCCCAACGCCATTACAAAACCCTCTGTGTCTGTTATTATCAAGCTGCGTTGTGGAGGCAGTGTGTGCTCGTACTCTATGGACTTCGTGTCTGGTTCAAACATTGAAATTTAAAACAATGCGGTGTACTGTACAGCAGGAACAGATTCAATGGACACTGCATGAGACAAATTGCGCGTTCCACTTGCACATCTTCTCTATCTCTTTTTAGGTTTATTTGGGTGCTCATTAAGCATTATACAACTGCATGGTGGCCCACTTCTTGTTTTATGGTGGCAGGGACAAGCTACACGCACCACTTGCAACTCTTCTCCAAAAAAAAATTGTGGAACGAAATGTTGCAAAAGAGCCAAATAGCCAAATAAAAATTTTGGAGCCAATTGCTTCTCAAAAGAACCAAATTTATGGTTTTTGGCTACAAAAGAGCCAATCTGGCAACCCTGTTCCCAACCTCTCTCTGCTGGTTGGATTCACTGAATCAGGTATGGTTGAAAACAAGCAGCTCGGCGAGACACTCACGGTCGTGCTTGAGTGATTTGGATTCCCAATCCAACTCGAATCCCATAACAGTGCAGTGTAAAGTGGGTAATTGGTGATTGGTTTAAGGTTTAAACAGAACCTCATTTTAAGCTTGTGGTTCTATCTACAATAAAACTAAATTAGGTTGAGACATGAAATTTTTCTATTTTCCTTGCAATTTTCAGCCACATCAATCAACCTTCCCCAAAATGGGCAAATTTTTTACGAAAATCAGGCACATAAGGTAAACTTGCCCAAAACGGGCCGAATTGAAATATGAAAACTATAAATTAGTGGAGTTTTGTCAATTTTTGCAATGTCAAGGCATCAACAGGGAAACAAACTCTCTAACCATAACGTCGGGTGATTTTCACCTCAAACTCACACTAACCATCACACCGGTTGATTTTCACCTCAAACTCACACTAACCATAACGTGGGTTGATTTCCACCCCGAACTCACGCTAACCATAATGTGGGGTGATTTTCACCCGAACTCACAATCAACCATAACGTCGGGTAATTTTTACCTGGGAAACACGTGGCGACCATCCTGTCCGGGTGGAAGCACCGGGGGTAAGTATTTCCGGGGGTGTGAGTAATCTTTGCAGAAAACTTGAAAGTGATCAATGCTGACAAGTGCTCCCCATGGTTGGCACGTGAACCTCGTTTTGTTTTGATTGTGGACAGGTTCCACAGCGTCAGTGGCGTAGCCAGCCCAAAAATTTGGGGGTGGCAAAATGTTTGATTTTAGGCGAATAACACTATTTTGCTAGGAAAAATGTCTCTCAAAGCAGAAAATGACTATATTTTCTGAAATTTTGGGGGGGCAGGGCCCCTTTGGCCCCTCGCCTGTCTACGCCTATGCACAGCGTTGTCTGGTCTCAAAGTTCATGTCCTCAATAAAATGCTTTGGCCTTTTACCACAAGTGCACGCACAAGGAGCAAGCCTTTTTTGGCTAAGCCAAGTTCTAGAAACTTCAGTCAGGAAAAGATAAGCACAAGGTTCATCATGACCTCAATCAAATACTTTGACCTTTCACCACACGTGCACACACCAGAGGTGTACGGAGTCTGAAATTTTTGACTCCGACTCCGCTCCTGCTTCGGCTGAATGCACTCCGACTCCGCTCCGACTCCGAAACATTTTAAAGTTTTGGACTCCGACTCCTGCTTAAACTCCAAAGTGAATTATCTAAACTTTTGGCAGTGTCTAAACGACCGTATCTGGTTTTCACATTAAAAAGACTAAAAATCCGTATCAAACGAATCTGCTAATCACTGCAATAGATGTCAGTTGCTTCTCAGATAAAGGATAAAGGTGGCCATAAATTATTTACCCTGTAACCTACCCTAAACCCTAACCATTTACCTTAACCGCAAACCCTAACCATCAACACTAAACATTAATAAACCCTAATCTTCATTGACACTAGCACTGAAGCATAAACGTAAATGCTAACCCCAAACCCTAACCTTAAACACTAATATAAAACCCTAATCCTAAATGATAAACCTACCCAGGCCCGTAACCAGCTTGGGGCACCAGGAGGGGCGAAGAGTTTTTTGAGAGGGGCCCAAATTTTTTTTAACTATGTCCAATAGTTTGAAAATATATCCAACAAATTTGTCCAGGGGGTCGAAAAATTTTCTAGGAGGGGCTTCACCACCCCTGCGCCCCCCTGGTTACGCGCCTGAACCTAACCCTAGTCCAAAAGCACTTGTCTGCGAAATATACATCTTAAGGGGCCCAAATATTTTGACATACAATCTTCTGTAAGTACATCAAAAGAAAAGCCAAATACAACAAAGGAGTTACTCGAACTGACGATTGTCTAGTCACTTCCCACACCAGGGGGGGGGCAAAGAGTTTTCTGAGAGTGGCCCAAATTTTTCAAACTATGTCCAACACTTTCAAATTATGTCCAACATATTTTTCCAGGGGGGCAAAATATTTTCTAGGGGGGATTCTCCCCCCCTGCGCCATCCCTGGTTACGGGCCTGTTTATATCTGGCAGAAAACTGGATGCGGGATACGATACATTTTGTACTTCGAAACAGAAAATTGGATATGCTGGTTGTTGAGACACTACCGAAACTTTTTATGTGAGCTAAATTTTATTGGCCAACAGATTTTTAACGTGTCACCATCAACAAGAAATTGTCCAAATCTTCACACACATGAAACTCACGAACCTAACCTGACTTACATCCAAGTTGTACAAAAATTTTAAGACTTCCTGTGAATTAGTTTTGCACATTTGAAGGTTATGTTATAACATGCTTTGTCAAAAACGATCTGCAATAATAATAATCAATAATAAACAAACTAACCTCATTAAAACTGACTCCGGCTCCGGCCCTTCCTTAGAAAAGTCAACTCCGGCTCCACTCCTATTTTCGAAAATCGTTAAGACTCCGTCCGGAGTCCACTCCGACACTACGCCTCCTGTGCACCTCTGGCACACACAAGGTGCAGGCCTTTCTGGCTCCAAATTCTTTCCTCTGACGAATAAGGCGTCATACATTCTCGTGCCTGTTTCTCAATGAAAACCACGAGCTGAGCAGGAGCCATTCGCTCCAAATTGATTCGCGTCGTCAGGGCTTGCACTCGTGTGATCTATTCCCGTGCTGGCTTCGGTCAAATGTTGCTGGCGTGGCTGACTAGTGAACCTACATGCACCAACCCCTTTGCCCACATTGGTCAAAGTTACCTCAGGAGGGATCTTTGTGCAGGAATTTTGTTACACCTCAGGTAACCATGGGTCAATTTGGGCAAATTTTTGTTCCCCATCGACAACTACAAAACTTGTGCAGATTCCGATAGAACTGCCCGAAAGAGCGTCTAGAAAATGCAGCTACTGAAAGAACCAACTTTCTACGTGAACGTGAACTAATTTCTGATTTAAGTAGAACAACCGTTTGCCCAAATTGGGTAGAGGTTACCGGAGTAGGGTTAAGTAAAAACATGGGTAAATTTCGGTTCGATCAATGGTAGCCGGAATATGAACAGGAGTCGGATTGTCAAATTTGAAAAATTTCCGGACCCGGATTCAAAAATTATGGAACAGGTGCGGAGTCGGATTTGGAAAAAGTGACTCCGGCCACCTCTGCCTGTGACGGGTGTGCATGTGATACTAAATAGAAAAAGAATGCGAAAAGAGAGTTTGGTCAACAAAACGTAGCCAAAAACAATGAGCATCATTTATAGGCCTACCTTTCAATGAAGTGAAGAAATAAAGATGTAAGCCGCCCTTGATTACAAGCCGCACGAATCGATGAAAAGTCTATGCAGGATGGCATTGCTTGGTTTTCTGCTGGATTGGAAATCTGTCAAGAAAACGCGTAGGCTTAATTATGGTTCACCGTTAAAAACAAATTAATCCATTAGCCACACATCATAGACATAAAATCTATCTGCTTTGTCGCCATAGATTTTCTGGATACATGCAGATTCAAGGTTACTGTTTTTTAGTGTCAATGACATATCTCCGCGGAGTTGTTTGAGGAATATTGTAATCAAGATCAGCCTCACGAATGCTCTTACGATATTTTAACACATCTTAACGGCTTTTCTCAAAGTGGTTTCATTAAACCTTCCGTTAACGTTCTTATATCTTTTAAATGTGGCTATATCAATGAAAGTGCTTTGAACCTGGTCTACTTCTGCAAAGCGCATGAGACAAAGAAGAAAACGTAAAGAATGTATTGTTATGGAACATTTTTGAAACATTATAAAATGTGCAGTCATACAAGGACCTTTGGTCATGGTCCAAAGGTCCTTCATCCGGACATTTTTATGTTGCTGCTACTGAAACATTATTACTTGCTCAATTAAAAAAAAACGTGCTGTCATTCCAGACGTAAATGTCGCTTCTATTAGCAAAACAAATAACTGTCAGATATCTGTTTTCTATCCTTAGATATCACAAAAAGTTCAGACCTTTCCAAATTTACTTTTACTCCATAAAAAATGCATTTTCAGCTATAACTGCTTAATGACTGGACCAAAATCATCTGCATTACACATGACAAGTTGACGTCTGCTAAGCATTTTCACACATGATTAACGAAGCGTTACCATGTGTCATTTATAAGGAAGACACCATGGTCCAAAGGTCCTGCATGGCCGTAGGTCCGTAATTCCCCTATATCGGGTGTTCACTGTTACACCAGTCCCGTCGCCACAGGGGGCTTAGCCCTTCAAACAAAGCTCCAAGTCCCCCAAATGTAAATATGAAACATTATAATGGAATTTTTGTCAAATTTGAATGTCAAGCCCCCCCTGCACGAACGTAAATTCCCCCTATTGACGACTTTCTGGCGACGGTTCTGTGTTATACCACGGCATTTGCTCTACTTTATCCTCAGAATGCTTTCCACCATGCAGCAAATTGGCTATGGCTACGATCTTCAAATATGTTTTGATCAGTCTCAGCTTTCAATTTTTTTTCGTTTTATCAGCACATACGTTATTTCAAAAGAGGAAAGGATAACAGACTTTTTAGTAGTAGCAGTCATTACGACTAATGCAGGGAATTTTACCGCTGGCACAAATATTCGTGCTGTTCCTTGAAAAATTGAGAGAAACTGTTCTGATAAATGTCTTGTTTTTTTGTAAATGACTCAGCAGTTTTGAATGAAACAAGAGTTGGTTGCTACGGTGTATATCCAAAACATCCATTGAGCTGATGGCTCAATTTTTCACTTGTGGGATGAAAAACACAGAGTCTAAAATTTTTGAAGCGAAATTATTCTCGACGCTAACGTTATTTTTTAAACCTGGATCTTTAAACTGCGAAGCTGGCGTGTCCTGATCGATTTCATCTAGATTTACATTTACTTTCATCAAAACTAAGTATTTTTGTACCTAGTTCGCTGACATTCTGCCAGACCTGTAACCAACTTGGGACACTACGGGGGCAAATAGTTTTCTGAGGGGCCCAAATTTTTTCAACTATGTCCAATAGTTTTAAACTATGTTCAACTCATTTTTCCAGGGTGGAATCCCCCTGCGCCATCTAGTTACTAACCTGCATTCTGCAGGTATTAACTGAGATACAAACGCATATTAGATGTTGGAATCAATACCGAATTGGCAACAAACAAGTATCAAAATACGTTACTCCTGCACTTCGACCGATAAGGCTTTGCTGGTGAGTGTTCGAAAGTGCCTGAAACTTTCAAAAGTACTGCGATTCTAGCAGACTACTTTTACACTGGAGTACAGGGTGCTAATGCAGAGAGCACAACAGAGATTCCACCACTCGATTGAATAAAGCATGGCAACTCTTGGTGAAATCTACCCCCATTACGTAATATACTCAGTTTTCTGAAGTGATAAGAAGCTAACTGCTGAAGACACAAAATTAGAACCCTTGAAGTTTGCCATTTTTATTCACGATTGCTGGTATGTTTTGCCTAAAAAGACAAGACAGATGCATATTGCAAGAGAGAAAAAATTAGGAACAGAAATTTCATTCACCCCTCTTCTTTCATTCACCCTTGCAAGGAACTTGTTCACCCTGGGGTGAACCATTCACCCTATTAAGAAGCACTGATTTAGAGGGACACAAACGTTTCGGAAGCCTGGCTTTTCTATTAGAGATGAAACAAAGTAGCATTCAGCAGCTGGTCAAGGTTTAGTTGTGTGTGCTAATCTGCGAACGAACGCATGATTGTCTGCAGATTTGGTAGAACGGACGAATACGTAAAAAACGCTGAACATCTTCAGCAGGCCGACATAGGAATGCAAGAATCGTAACTAGCACCAGGTCACTTTGCCGGTGAATGCAATTTTGATACCCCATCTGTTGCAGAGCATTGCCGCCTTCATTGTGTATTTATACGCTATTCGGTTTAGCAACACGTTTAATCCGATGGCGATCACAGCGTTCGAAGCTCCTCGTATGCTGTGTGTGTCGAATGTGCTTTCGCAGGAGATCTCAGCAAATCTAGATTTTTACGGAACGTGAAGTTATATCTTGTTCCACGAGCCCAGTGTGGATGGTTGGCGAGGCGCGCAGTGCTCAAAAGGGCACTACAGGCTGTAGAACTCCGGACATATCAGATCTGTTGAACGCCGCTCGTTCTAGCAAAGCTAACCAAAGTTAAATTACACTGCAATGCAGAAGTTGAACTGAAGCCAAATGATGAGTAAACAGCCAATAACATTCAAGTTCATTCACTTTGTTCGGTCATTACTTCAGTCTCACAGGCATTAAACAACTTCGATCAACAGCAAACGCCAATAGGTCAGCAAGATTTGCAATTAATAAAAAATTTACCAAGCAGTATTGAACGAAGTAACGGAAATGGCACAGACTTATTAGTGTTCGAGCTGAGGCCAGAGTAAACTAAATTAAACCATCTTCAAAGCAAACCACCACTGTTGTTCGCAACGTCACTTTACTGCAACGCAGTTTTACAGGCTAATAACAATCATGAAAATAACGGCCAAAGCAACAGTTGCAAAGGTCTACGAAAATGTCGTTTATATCTACTGCTTTGGTCGTTATTTTCATTATTAGGCTATTCAACACTTACACTTCCCGTGCAATAACAATCGGTGTATAACAGTTAGAAAGTACGGGAATATGCTTATTATCATCATCCACAAGCACAGCCTTAATAATTCAACACATTGCAGGTAAAGACGCGCTTAATGGAATGAATCTCAATAGGCCAAGTGAATCGTGACATTAAAAAGATTGCTTTGGAAAATGCAAACTATGAAGGGCGTTTCGACTTTTACGCAAACAAGCATACAATACTTCGTGGAGAAAAGCGCCGCCATTGATTTGAGTAAACTGCACTTTGTACCCGAGCCGTGGTTAGCTAGTGTTGTCACGGGACCAGACTGGGGCGCAAGCCTGAACGATGACCGGGCGACAGTTGTGCAATTAGCCAAACACTTGCGACCATGCGGGATCGTGAAACCGTGGATGGAATTACCCACCTGACTGCAACCAAGGAAAATGAGTCGTTGTAAACGTTAACGATTTCAAGAATGAGTCGAAATAGATGCATGACATCAATCAACATAAGACGCAATAATCTCCTAGGGCCTAGTTTGTGCCAAATTTCAGTGTTGTGCCAGGCAGTTCATCACCGTGCATAAATACGCCACGAACAAAATCCATGAAAACGGAACAGAAGAAAGGTTTTGACATCGGGTTGAGTCCCTGCAAATGCGCAACATGCCCTCCACCGTTGGTCATAGCCAGTGCAACGTAGTCTGTTCGAGATATTTCTTGTAGTGGAATGCCTGCAACACCGAACATGGTTTAACTAAAACTCGGTTTCTATAAAACGATGGCACTGAAGACCAAAACAAGCTCACGGCAATGTGAGCTATAGTCATTACAATAAGGGCAGTGGGGGAAGGGTTGCTGTTCGGAAAAACAGTGGCAGATGAGCCGACCACACTTTAACTGCCAATATAATTAAAGGCGGCAGCTGCTTACTTTCTGTTTCAATAGTATATTTGGACCAGGACAAACGTACAATTGAACCCATTGATTTTCGTTTCTTGGGGAACCAATTTGGCTTTCAAAAGCAGGTTATCAGGCCAGCCTGTTTTTTTTCACTGAAACATTTCGGTCATTTGTGTCACAATTGTATTAAAACTCGCCATAACAGTGTTTTTAGCCTATATTTTCGAACATTCTGACCGAAATGACTTAATTTTTTTCGGTCATTTCAAAAACGTTTTGGTCTATGACCGAAAAAAACAGGAAACCAGCTCACATTTGACTTACCGTACGAATAATAAACTCCCATCCATAGTGTAGCGGATTTAACAAGCATAGACTTGTTATCATTGACGTGCATATGTTGACAATCAAGTAACTCGTGAGTGGTTCCCAGAAGTGCTTTCTAATTAAGGTGTAATTAAACGTGGAAAAGTAAGTCACTACTCGCTTTTCAATTCCGCCAAACATCAAGCTTAGCTTGTAACTTCACCTTCGTTTATTCTAGGTAGAATATTGCGGATTGATAAAAATTTGTTATCGATCTAGAGCAGGGGTGTTCAATACGTCCATCACGATCCGGCAGCCGATCTCTAAGGTACTGTGGGTTGATCGCGTGACACACCTTCGGCGCCGGTGGACGGGCATGTCCGAGTAAAGTCAGGTAATGACAAAAAATGTACATAGTTAATTGTGTTGTTTTGTGCAATATGGGCTCATGTGGGCATGCAATGTATATCAACATACATTTTAAAAGGAATTCTCATTATATTTATTAATAAATATATAGTTTGCATTTTTGTAGTAGGTAGATAATTTTGACTTGTTCATTTTACAAGTACTGCAGCTTGCATGCTGAAAAAGTGTGAACACTCGTGATCTCAAGACCAACCCGATCAAGATCGGAAACGGCGATAGCTCTGTGGTAGAGAGTCAGTCTTAAATTGAAAGATTGGGGATCGATCCTCTAACCTCGAGCCCTCCAGCGAAAAAGTAGTAATACAATAAATCATCATATCAAGCAAAAAGTAATGCACCTCAGTAGAGGGTGAATCCTAACTAACTACAAGGCGATGGTTTTCATGCAGCACGTCGAGAAGTGGCATACGAGTTATATTTTCACGTTATTTGGAGACAGAGAGAAAGACTATATCTGACACATGTGTCTTTAGCCTATCGTGGACATGATTGCAGCGCCTCATTGGTGAGAATTCCGGTGAATAAAATTAAAACGCACGGTACAGACGTCATTTTACCATCGTGCTGTGTATATTTTCATGTTCAACATACTGCGTAACCTTTTATTTGTCTAACTTTTATCATGCCCACAAAATTTACCCAAAACAATTTTTCGAAGCTATAAGGGAAGCAAAACATTGAAAAACGAATGCCATGTTTTAATAAACAGCAAGATGGAAGTTATTTTCCCTGACGCTAGAGCTCAAGTCTTAAGTTTGGTCCAGTATTTTCGAGAAGATGATCTCGGAGACGGAGAAATGGTTCAACTTTGAGACCGAGACCACGTGAGAAAATCCGAGATGGAACCGAAACGTGAAGCTTCCAAATCGAGACCTGAAAATCTGTCGGTGAGAAATCGAACTGATTCTATCCTTCATTTCTAGTGCTTCAGAAACACGTTTGAGCGACTTTCGTCGTATCATGCAAATAGAATTCAGCATGAAGACTTGTTCTTTGCCCAACCGGACCGGTGGTCAGGTTTTCGTCGCCTTCTTTCGAACTTTCCACACATCACTAAACAAAGGTTATCAGCACGATCGACTTTCACATTAATTGAATTTCATCCAATTCCGCCAACCTTTTACGTTTTTTTCTTGTCCGAGGATGAATGTAAGATAAGGCGAATTGCGGTGCATTTTGAAAAAGCTCTCTTCCAAGAAGAGTTTAAAATGGCGTTTCCCGCAGTATACAATGAATGCCAAATTAAGCGGGCTGAAGTTCGAGGCTGAGTACTGCGCCCTTCTAAACGGAAACAGAGACATCAGCTTTCATTACTGGCTTGAACCGCCTTGACCTTGTTGCTGTGTTTAGAAATTCATTTTGAAACTGCATTGCTAAATTTCAGCACAATCTATCAAAGTAAAAAAATTTAAAGCAACAGGTAAAACGGTGTTTGAAAAAAAACAACCTTTAAAGGAACGCGAGAAAAGCAAGTTTTTAAGAGGAAGAGACACACGCAACCTCTTATTTTAGCAATTTTTTTAAAAGTATTTATTTTAATGATATACTACGTGTGGCCTCCTAATTTTGCGATATTCTCGATGGAGCCCTTGCACTAAAAAGTTCGGTGCCTAAAGCCGTGAGTTGTTTCAGACATTGAAAATTAAAATTTTGAGTATCGATTTTAAAACTTTCTGGACATTCCATGCTCCGTAAAAACTTGGTGCTGAAAAAAAACTTGAACTTTTTCAAGAAATTAAGTTTACTCTGCCAAGTACAGCAAGTGATTAGTGCACAACCCCGGATAGTATTCGTGAACTTGGTGAATCGGTCTAATTTTTCCAATGATATTCTTATATGGAATCACCAATGCCCATCCATCGGCATATCACTACACACATGTCAGTAACGCATAACCGCATGCTGCACGTAAACGACCCCTCTGGGTTAATCAGTTTGAGTGTAATTGTTACGAGTTCTGCGAACACATCACGAAATGTGAAATAATCACTCACCTTCAGGAGGAACAAAAGCGTCGTCATCGGCGCACAAACACAGGGTTGGCGTTTTGATTGACTGCAACATTCCTGGGGTGATTACACTGTCCTCATAATAATGGTCAACAGATTGGTAGCCGAAAACTCTGGAATAAAAACCTGTAAATGGTTTTCCAGTAAGGCGTTGCAGAAGACGGTCAAAACAACTTTGACGGTCAAAATCCAACAGATGCAAAAATTTACTTTATACTGCTATCACGTAGTGAGTAATGCTGACTTCAGAGCAACGTGCTAAATTCAGTTTGTATAGCGAGTGCTGACAAGTTCCGTTGTGCAAAATAATGATACAGTTAGGGCAGGATGCAGAACGGCAGCACCACGATTGGCTTCACCCGGTCTTATTGGTTCCATCCGCCAGCAACATTCGATCACACAAAACTTTGACCAAACAAGGAGATAACATCTCGTCTACCTGGCCTATTGCCACTTAACGCTCGATGCGGAGATCGCCGCTGCATCTGGCAAAAGAAGTTCAGCAACCTCGTACCTTCTGCTACAGACCATGGGTGCGGAAACTTTACCTAGTCGAAGGTGGTATTTCAGTTAATTAAGCAGCAGTTAGGCCACAACTTCAAAAGTACGCATAAAATATTATATCGCTTGTATAGCATTCAATGCACTGGCGGTTTTTGGCTCGGGCACTTTCGCTGGGACGGACGATTCTGCACTAGACCCGACTATTCATCGCGACAACCAAAACAAATACATTTGTAAGCAAGCAAATGGTAGAAAGCCGCACAAACTCCTCGAAAAGACCACATTTTCCCCACCCCTGCAGTATACACTATTACGCGCTTGCAGAAAACTTCAAGACGGCCAACTGAGGCCTTGTACCAATATTATCAGTGCAAAATTTCGAGCCAGCTTACTTGGCAGTAAATTCGCTGTCGAACTCCCGAATACTTCTGGTCTTTTTCATCTTTTTATGGTCGACAGTACCAGCGAAAAGGTTTGCATACCTGCAAAGGTTTCCGAAACACAAATAAAATTATTTTGCCGTGCAAAACAACAAAATGAAGGTAAGCAGCAATATAGGTCCAGCGGCACTGCACAGTGAGATTCGTTACATTTTAACACACACTTCATAAAATTTACAAGGTACGGACTTTCTACTTTGAATTTTTTTCGACTTATTACCAAACAAAAGAAATGTAAATTTACCGGGAATTTACCTGTCGGAAAATTTACTTGGACATGGTTACGATCAGGTGTTGTTCAAAAGGTTAAAACTTCGCCTTTTCCATTGCGTGGACTTTCGTTTCGGCTGCCAGTCACCTTCAATTTAATTTCGCTGCAGGACACTAACGACGACCGCAACAAACCATATGTTACCCCACCCTACAGACGTAGAGCTCTACTCACTTGTAGTACATCTGCTTCAACTCTCTTGTCAAAGACACGTTGTATAGAAGCCAATAATCCCACTGCTCAATTCGAGCTGAGCCTACCACAGGGTTAAACGGACAACAGTACACAAAAGCGCCGTTGAGTTTGCTGTCTTCACCCGTTTCAGCCAAATACCGAGTAAGCAGCAATCTAAATTAAAAAACAAATACCTGGAAATAAAGCACTTACTGGATTTTTACAAAATCTGGGGTAAAAGGAGTGACAATTAACACAGATTTTTGGCATTTGGCAAAAAGACAAATTTGAGTTATTTTTTTCTTTCTTCGCTTCATCCAGGAGGAATTGTCAACAACTGCGCCGAAATTGTCAACAAACTGAGCTGATTTCAAGGCCGATTTTACTTTGACGCACGCTCAGTTATTCGCCGTTGCAGATAAATTGGTGGAGAAGAAGTGGAGCAGCAGCAGTCTTGGCCAGGTCACAAACTTTCCACATATATTTCAGGCAGGGGAGCACAGCCTGCGGCCGTATGCGGCCTTGGATAAAATTTATGCAGCTGTGAATATGTAATTTTAATTGTAAGTTATGGCGGCACTGCATTAATAAAAACTCTTTTGTCTACTGCAGGGATGCACAACCTGCGGTCGTAAAGCCGCATGCAGCCTAGGATAAAAATTTGTGCGGCCGTGCACATGTAATTTGAAATATAAGTTATGTCAGCCGTGCATTGATAAAAACTCTATCTACTGTATGAGGATCCTTAGCAAAAAAACGGCCAAATAGACGCGCGGATGGAGGTTAGGCTCAGTGTGTGGAAGCAGAACAGAAGCATTGCAAAAACATAAAAAAATATCTTAAACTCACTGGCGACCGTAATTCATAAAAGCAAACGTAATGCAGCCGACAATAAAAGGTTGTGCATCCCTATAGTTCGATCGCATAGTTCAATTAACATAGTAAAAAACATCCAAATACAATTCCGTACTAACATAAAAGCTTCGGATAACTCTTCATGAATCAGTAGCACAACTACAGGAAATTTAGCCAAGACGCTAATCGCTGGCAAAACTTTGCGCAGAACATCCGTCACATATGAAAAAGAATAAGAGAACATTAGCTTTTCATAACTGACCGCGTTTCTGCGATAAATGCAAGCAATTTGTTGCGAGTGCACTTTCAGTTTATCACCTAAATTTTCAGCTGGTAAGTTATCTTTTTTGTCACAGGTAACACCTGCACAACACTTGCATATTGGTAGGGGCAGTGTTTTTCTACATCACATGACAACTTATGGGAAGAAAAAAATGGGGCATGGAGCTCTTGAGTAAACAATAACTGAAGTTCTTTAACAGCAGCGATTAGCTTATCACGTAGTATACCACCCACCCGCCCAAAGAAATGCCGAGAGCAGCAATGGGAGAGCTTGGGCATCGTTCACGAATCACAGTGAATGCTTGCTTGAAATCTTTTGTGCAAGAACCACAAAAAGACATTCCATTCTGTAACAAGAAACATGTTATACTCCAATGTTTCACATTTTTCGAACATCTACTTCGATAGCGAAAAATGTGTGCACACTACACATTAGGGTGGTCCTTAAATGCATAGCAAAAATTAAACAGTAAAATTTACCATGGGAACCGAGGTGGTTGTGTTCCTGTTAGGCTAAAACTATCTTGTGTAAAAAAAACTCCCAGGTAGAAGAACATTTAGACGTTGCACATGAGCAATGAAGATTCTTATAAATAGACACTTTTGTTGATATCTGGGTCTCCTTTTTACAGAGTATTAGCTGCTCAGAGGTAGGGGTATCGCGGGTGTCAACCCACTCATTGTTGCCCAGTGAGCAGTGTACCTTTTTACTGTCAGGAAACGCACGCCTATGCTCTGTCACAATCTACATGAGCAACTGCAGCTGATCTTCATCATGCGTTACAAGCCGGTTGTATTCTTGAATAAGTGCCATTCCACGCTCTGCAGTGTCATTTGTGACTTGGATTCCTTGTACCAACTTTCTGTCCATCAGATAGCCTGGTTGATCATTTCATGAGACAGGGGACTCCGTTAGAAACATTTGATCCATTTTCATTTCAGGAAGAGGCGACGTATGTTTTTTGCTTCACAAAATCAGCCAAGCAGTTGTTTGAAAAGCACGTTTGAGAGGAGAGGATCTTCATCTCCATCTTTGTCAAGTGCTGCAACCATTCGTCGCTTCATGTCATCGCACCTCTTGATCAAAAAAATCCAAAGCCACTAATTCCTCAGAGAGGTACCAGAGCTGACCAGAGAATTGGTTCAGTGTGATTGTCCCATCTACCCAATTATTTACCCCCTGAACAAGCGGGTCTAAGGGTTATTTTTGAGCTGTAAACCATTTTCAGTACCCTTTAAAACCATTGTTTGCTATTTGTATGAAGGTATTTTCCTTGTACTCAATGAATATTTCCTAAATGTCATAAATCAGGTGAATTTTTAGATCTTGACCAAGAGGTGACCTCACAGCGGATGATCAAAATGTGACATATATATACTCTGCCTGACAAAAATTCAGTTTTGAGATGCCTATAACTTTTGATCCACACCTCCTAGCTCAATTCTGACAGCAGAATCAGAAAGAGCAAGCCAGAAATATCTGGACTACCAATTTTCAGACCTATATCTTGTACACAAGTGAAGTTATGGGCTTCCAAACACCTTCCAAAATGAACACGGTGATCCATGAGGGCAAAAATGGGTTGTGAACCGTGCAGTGTAAATGGCCATAAAATCTAAAGCGCTTGGAATTTTGATCTGAAGCTTGGGGATTTTTTTATTGCTCCCACAGGGGCACATTTGGTGCAATTTTGAGCAAAATCTGAGGTGGTGCACATGGAAGCACTGGTTGAGTTGTGATGGAATGACCCATGAAATTTCATTGCTCATGTGCAACCTGTACACATCGATTGTCTATGAGATATTTTGCATATATAGTTTTTCACCGAAAACGAACAAATTTAACCCAGTTCCCGTACAGTTTTCCAAACTTTCCAAATAAGGACCACCCTACTACACATTCATCATCTCACTGCAATCGTCGCTTTATTTCAGCAATGTATATTTCAGTTAGAAAACGTTTCGTAGTATTGCTCGGGCTGAAAAGCAGCAATAAGGCCGATGGGTTCTACGCTCATTTTACACAAGTGCTACCTAAATTATTTTGAATGAATATATTATGGTAAGAAAGAAGGAAGTTTTACAACTCTCGCTTGAACCCTGGGAAGTATCATCTAGTGCAGTAGTTTTCAACCTTTTTCATGCAGCGACCAATTTTGCCACCCAATTTAACCTAACGACCCCTTCCGAAAATTTCCAGTCAGTCATATGAAATGCAGTTGTGTTTGCACAATAGAAAACCACAATGACTGAAAAATAACGTATGAAACGTATGATATCACTGTTGAACAAAAACTCATTTAGGTATTAATTCGTGCACATGGCAGCATCATTGTGGGAGACCCGTGCCGCATGCAAATCGCATACAAAGTTGTTCGTGCGTTGCCAGACGCAACATTACTGTAATGGTCATAATCACACACAAATCTTCGTAATGGTCATAATCACGCTCAAAACTTCGTAATGGTCATAATCACACTTAAAACAATTGTGAATGAAAAAGTAGGCTATAATTTTTTCCAGGTGATCTATGATTTTGGCTACGACAAAAAGTGGCTCCATGTACGAAATTCAAACGTTAACCTTTGAATACTTTCGTTCAATTTTTGTCATACTTACCACCACGTCGGGTGAGCTGAACCCAGTTTTCAAAAAAAAAATACATATATACTTTCCTTCAACTTAAGTTTATCACAAAAACTACACTGAAAATATAACTCTCACTGAGCAGCTTGAGCACTAACGAAGTTACTTTGTACTCTAATATCATACGATTTTTGATGAAAAAGGGAGTAGTGTAGATTTAATATATGTCATAACTGAATTACTCATAACAAAAAAATTTGGAGCCTGAAGAACTTCTAATGTTGTATACTGCTAACACGACCGTAGAAGCATGCGCTGAGTGAGTTTCAGCTCTTTACAGCCACCTGGCGCTTAGCCCCCTCTAGCCATAACGTCGGGTCAGCGTGCGTAAGCCACCTCACACTAACCATTACGTCGGGTCTGCGTGACCCAAATACACTCCCTTTGCAAAATCGAAAAGAGCGAGGATGACCGCAAGCGCACCTTTTAACATCTCACACAAGAAAATGAAGCTGCTGAAGCGTGGGAAGCGCTCGACGCGTGCTTACGTAGGTATCACGTGGTCACCGCATTTGACTAGGGCAGTGGTTCTTAACCTGGGGTAAATTTCATCTTCCAAAGGGGTAAATTTACTGAACCATCAAATGCAGCAAATATAAACTTTACAAATAATTCTAAACTGTAAGAATTTGTTATTTCGTATTTTAAATAAATGAGCACCATTGAGTGTATTGGGGGTCAAACGGGCAATATTGTTTGATGAAAGGGTAACATATGTGAAAAAGGTTAAGAACCACTGGTCTAGGGTTTGATAAACCCACCAAATCAATCCAGGGTCATCTAGAAATAATTATGAACATTTTCATCAGAAGTTCTCGCGACCTTAGAAAAATGGGGAAGACCCACACGAGGGTCGCGACCCCGGATTGAAAACCACTGATAGTTCGCGGACGCCCGTCTCCGCTGACTCTGAGCTGAGCGATGGACCACGCGGTAGCGAACGCGGCAATGGTGGTAGGTAATTGCCTGCGTTGAGCTGTGAGATTTCGTTCGCACCCACAAACACCGAGCACAGAGTTAGAAAAGCAAGTCCTTGTTGTAACTCAAAGGAGATTAGAGCCTAGTCTACCAACTTGATAGGTGCACGCAAGGCACATGCTACCATTGTACCACTCAACCCGTATAGATTAGCGTAGAAAATGTAAACACAATACAACTGATGGATATTAGGCAACCGCAACTGAAAATCAAGTCCGAGGTTG
>Ga0210059_1002861_pt1 | contig 27314 bp, 14 predicted proteins | sample Ectturendosymbi2_FD_188042 | JGI IMG/M metagenome (GOLD analysis project Ga0210059, IMG submission 188042) | Ecteinascidia turbinata endosymbiont from Florida, USA - Sample 2 (SPAdes) (version 2) | ecosystem: Host-associated > Tunicates > Ascidians > Unclassified | place: Key West, Florida... | reverse complement strand
CAAAACACGCAGGAATGAAGAAAGCTGCTTTAATATTTCTCAAATCTCGAAAATTCATAAACGCTTGGTTTGATAAGGAATGTGTTGCTACGCCTGTGGGACTGCCAAAGAACATTTTGCAATGCATCTGATCTCGACTTACAGTACAATGTTGGTGAAAAACTAAGAAAATAAACATCAATATCCTGATCGCTAAGGGGGGTGCTTGAGCACCTTCAGCACCCCCCCTGGCTGCGCCTTTGCACTCTTCTGACTATCACGGTACCCGAAATTCGAACTACAGGAGGAACAACTCCAATCGTAACGCTTTGCTCAACACGTGCAGAATTTGTACGTCATAGGATGTATGAAGCGGTTTCTCTTGCCATTATGACTCATGACTTGTCTTTGTCGAAAAGCGACATTCAGCGAGGGTTTCCTATAGTCTTAGCACGATTTGCTTATTGCAATTGAAGCGTAACACTCGTAACGTAACAAGGTAACAGATCACTACACCACTAGTCATAATCGAAATCTTTATACAGCTATGTATGCATGTGCGTAATTGTTTTGTGTTTTAACAAATGTCAGCAACAAATTTGTGTTTAGGCGATTTCCGTTAAGGGGGCTGTAGCCCCCTCAACCCCCCTCTGCGTGCGCCCCTGGTCATACCCATGCCAAAAGAACGATTATTAGAAAAAAGTTACCAGCGAAATCAAACATATTTGCATTAAACAAAACCGAAAATGCTTATAGGCTATCCAGTAGCGATTACTAGAACTGGCAGACAGTGAAACTTGTAGAGCACATGTGTCAAAACTGGTGGCCCGCGGGCCAAATGTGGGCGGCTACGTCTTTTTGTATGGCCTGCGAAGCTTAAATTTTAAGCCTCAGCATGCTTATATTTTGGGACTGTAGTGGTTTATACACCTGTTTACAAAGGCGAACAACGTTCTTTGCCATTTAATTCTGTTACAACTGGCCCTTTGAGGGCAACCATACAGTTACAACTGGCCCTTTCAGGGCAACTATAATGTTGATATGGCCCTCAGTGAAAATGAGTTTGACACCCTTGTTGTAGAGAAATCAGTTGCTTTTGGGGGCCCCTAATACTTAACCCAACATAGGAATATAATATAGAGTTGTATTCTTGTATCGCCTCTAAATCACAAAAGTTTTTCAAACGAGTATTTTATTTGAAACAAATAATCTTCATCACGGGGGGCCCCCTTGCAGCGGGGGGCCCGGGGCAATTACCTCCGTTGCCCCTCCCTTTATCCGGTCCTGGTCAGACCAAGTTGCTTGAATGACCTGCTCACGATAACACTTATTCCAAACTGTCTTCGTGGAAACGTGATGTCTTTTGGTTGATAGGCTTCATTTTGCATAAAGTAAGCTTTTTGTTTTGTCAAGAATATAGATAAAACAGATAGCATGCGGGCTTTGTCGTCATAGTGCTGTCTGGAAGTGATTGCATTCAGTAAGCCGTACCAGTCAACTGCGAGCCTTCGTGATCAGTGCTCTCACTTTTAGGGATTTTGTCCCTAGATTGGAACTTTTGAGTCCTTTTAGGGATTTTTTAGGGATTTAGGGATTTTTAGTGATTTTCGGAAAAGTATGAAAATGTGTGAAATGAACTATTTCAGTTTATTTTGCAAATGATATTTGGTTCTATTTTTGACATTTATCATTCGCACTCCGGTTTTATGCCGCACCACCACAGATTTAAGGAATTTAGGGATTTTTTGGTACTGTTCTAGGGACTTTTGGAGTTGCATTTGTGAGAGCCCTGTTCGTGATGCATAACATGCGGTCCACAGTAGAGTTGGACCAATTACAACTGTAATTGTAATTGAGTGTAATTAATTACATATTTTGGAGTAATTGTAATTGAGACTTTTTATTCTTGTGTAATTGTAATTTGCAATAAAAATTGACCAAATTACAATTACTTTTGTTTCGAGCAACTACACAGAATTTGAGAAAACGCAGAAAAGCAAAACCATTGTTACACCTTCCATGTGACCTTACTACTACAGTACTCTACAGAGCTTGTCAGGTACACAGCACAATCACACACAAGGTAGCCAGACAGGCCCATACAGAGTGAAGACAACGAACGATGTTCGTACATGACGTACGGATAATGCATGAGTCAGCGACAACGCTTGCGATATGGGAAATCCACAAGACGCTTGTATGGAGCAAGACAGCGGTTGTTACAAAGTTCCGTTGCTCATCCGTTACAGTCTGAGTTACCAATTGCAAAGAAGAATTTTTTGCAATATAATTCATGTCAGATTGAATGTTTTTTGAAGAAATGGATTTGCATGCCATAGACCACAGACTTAGAGCATTGGGTTAAATTCTAAATCAATGGACAGTTCCCATTTGAGAGCAATTCTAACTGGCGTTATCTTTGCTCTGTGACGTAAATTACGCAACAATGGACAAACTCTCAAGAGAACTTCTCATTCATTGTTACGTGTATTAAGTCACAAAGCAAACATAGTGCCAACCAGATTGAGAGTAAATTGAAGTTTCCGTGACGCAATACTCGAACTGCTGCATTCAGTCAGTTGTTTGTATAACCGCGACTTGCAGATCCGTTTGCTTTGCAAAGCTTTTTTATTGCTATTTTTCACTCTTAAATTAGAAATGAAACAAGGGTAGTTATAAAAAAATAAGTCATTTTGGACCAGAAAGATTGCGGAAAGACATATTTTCCATGTACATCACCTTTCTCGCAGTTTTATAAATCTTATTTTTATGGACTGCATGCAAAATATGTGATGAGCCCAAGTAACGCTGTTGAACTGGAGTTGCCCCTGGATAGATCAATATTAGGCACGCTAAAGTAAATGTTTTTGTGTGTTCATTTATTCAATCATTATTCAACCACAAACTTATCTTAGTAAATTACAATATATTGCAGAAATTGTAACATTTAAAAAATGGATGATCAAAACGAATATCTTGAATACACTGCTGAATCCCTTCCAACACCACTGTCCAAATTTTTTAAACCCCTAACCAGAACTGAGGCACGGTGCAACTACTGCAAAAAGAAAGCCAAATTTTCAACTAAAATAACATTTAATTTGATCACGCATTTGATTCTCCTCGTGCAAAATCTGCCATAAATTTGCCACTCCGTTTATTTCCCGGTTAATGACGTTTTCGGCTCTCAAGTGCATAGCCCAAATGCTGCTATTCGAAATAGCGAGCTTTCTTATAAACTCAGAGACCGAAAATCTGAGCTTCGGAACTTTCATCGTTTTCGTATATACACTTTGTTTTTTGTTGTTGGAGAATTAAAACGTGTATGTGCTAATTTCCAGTTCACCAATCAGCATTGAAGTTGTAGCTGGATGGCAGTCGTGCGTTTGAGCTGCGTGTTTAATTTACTGTAAATAACTACAATTGTGTACTTGCCTAATTCTTAATTGTTTGTCGCGAGCTCGGCTAACTGACTGTGAGGTCTGTTCTAGAGATGGCACGGGCCACTAACAATCCAGTCTTCGGGCAGTCCGCTAAAGGTTTTGGGACAGTCCGCTAACAATTTTTGTAGCGGTGATGTCATTCCGGGTCGCTACGGGCCGCTGCGGTCTGCTCGCCAATTAGGCGAAAATTTTTGTTTTTGCAAAGTTTCAAAATCTAACAAGGAAATGTTTTGCTGCTGTTCTCTCTGTTTCACCGTTCTGCTTACAGGGGAGGATCCAAGGGGGGGCGATCGCCTCCCCTAAAACCCGCAAAAGTATTTTCATTCACCATAATTTTTTTTAATTCGGAAAACAACATTCGTGATATAAGTCCACTCTGTCGTCAACTGTTTTGTCATAGCAGTTTTGTGAAATGTACTTCATTCTCTTGCAGTGAACCCGTAATGAGACTTGAATACCAAATATTACTGAAATCGCCCCCCCCCTAAATTTACTGGCTGGATCCGACCCTGTCTGCTAATGTTCTGTTTCACTTGTTTCCACGCAAACCAGTGAACCATGCTATGAATCAATCAAACCAATAAACACTTTCATTCATAGTATGTCGCTGTAGCCAAGGTTTTGGCAGAACCATCGCCAGAAAGTTTTCAATAGGGATGCTTTGCGTTTGTGCGGGTTGGCTTGACATTCTAAAATTTGACAAAAACCCCACTGAATTATAGTGTTTCATGTTTCAATTTGGGGGGGACTTAGAGCTTTGTTCGATTGACTAAGCCCACTAAAGCTCCCCCGTGGCGACGGGACTGGGTTTAGGTTTAGAACAGGTGTTATCAAACTTTCTCTGGCCATGTACCACTTCAGCATTTCGATAGATGAGCATGTACCTCTAAAATTTCTTATGAGGAAAAGGCTGTGGAAAATAACAAGAATGTATTTACCAATAATCATATAATGATTTTGAAAATAATATTCACTGACGTATGTATAAGTATTTCGAAATGAATAATATGTAAACATATTTTTCCCTTCTATTGCTAGCCTCAAATGTACCCCTTCAGATAGGCAAATGCACCCCTACTAGCTTAGGGGTACATGTATCCCAGTTTGGGAACCCCTAGTTTAGGATTAGGTGTTAGGTTCAGATTAGGGTTTCAGGCTTATGTTCAGTATGTTATTAGCAAGTGTAGTGCAGCCTAGCACACACTTGTCGTGTGTTAATGTCACGTTGCAGGCGGTGGACGAATAAGTTTTCAAAAGTGTTCTGGCGGACCTATAGCCATTAAGACTAAACGCTTTTGTCCAAAAAAAATGAACTGAAAACTTAAGTGTTGTTACTTGCTTTTGAGGTTATGGTATATTACGTGCCATGGGCCGGTCCGCGCCAGAAAATAAATTGTGGTTTAGCATAGACGGGCCGGGCGGTTTCTTGTTAGCTCGGGGCGGGCAGGACTGCAAAAGTCCTGGCCCCTGCCATCTCTAGTCTGTTCACTAAGTTTGGACTGTGCTGGTAGAATGTTGAATCTTGTTTCTGTTGTATTACAGAAACCGTTTTCGAAGACCAATCATTGTTCAAAGGATCAACTGTTGTTGCTTCAAGTGTGATGATAAGTGTTTGCGCCAGTCCTGTCGCCACGGGAGGGTTTTGATGAGCTTATCCCCCCCAAACATAGTACCAAGACCCCCAATTAGAAATATGGAGCACTATAAATCATTGGAGTTTTTATCAAATTTTCAATATCAAGCCCCCCCGGCACAAACGTAAAGCCCCCCAGTGAAGGATTTCTGGCGACGGTTCTAGTTTGCGCTGCTACCGTTGTGTAGTTACATCTGTAGGAAATAAGAGACTGCAGCTCTGTGGATACGCGGAATTCGCAAGGTGCCAAAATAGGCAAAACATAATTTGGTAAGCGGTGAAAAACTTAGTGAGTGCTGTTCCCTAAAGCTCGCAAAAAGCCTGTTCTGGCACCACTTCTGGAATCATTCTAACATGTCTGCATGTATTACAGTGAAAACCGCTTAATTTAACAGAGAACCCTCGGGAATAGCAAAACCTGCTCTAATAAACGGTTCCTCTTTTATCCGATGAGAAATTTTAGCAATAAAAATAGGGTGTCATTCACGCAAGGGGTTCACCAATACACATATCAATATCAGGGTACAGTATATTATTCTCGTTGTGAGCACTGTACACAGTATTGTGAAAAGAAAACGTACTGTATTTTTGCAATATTTTGTCATAATGTGTTGCACAGTAGCTGTTGCGGTGGACACTGTTCACTCTTGCCTCTCTTCAGCACAAAAGAACTGGTCGAGTTTTGATTGTTTTACTTCATTTTTGGTTGCTTGATCAACTTTCTGCATTCTATAGATTTCTCACGCGCTAACTGCATGCAAACCATGGTGCTGCTACACGTCTAACTGCTCTAATAAGCGGTGTGCCTGCTCTAATAAGCGAAGAATTTATAAGAGGAAAAAGATAGGATCATTTTTTTCAGCCGAAACTGCCCGAATAAGCGGTGTGCTCTATAAACCGATGCTCTATTAAGCGGTTTCCACTGCATTTTCATATTCTTAAAAGAATTTGTAATTTCAACTTGTAATCAGTAAGTGTAAAAGTAATTGTAATTTGATATTTTTGGCACAGAATAATTGTAATTGTAATGTAATTGACAAATTTGAGAGCGTAATTGTAATTATAATTGTAATTGAACTGAAATGATGTAACTGATCCAACTCTGGTCCGCAGCGACATTCCATATTGCAGCACAGATCGCATCGGGATCTCAAAGTACGTCTGCGCTCTCGTATCCAGTATCGATGTATGGTAGTTGAATTTATCTTCAGCTGGAGGAAAATTAGCGAAGTGCAGTAAAAGCCAGACATTTCGGGCTTTGCGATGTCTATCAGCATTTTACGGGCACGTTTCTTAAAACTAAACCGTTTTGTTAAGTCCGAAAAACCGGTCGGCCATGGCCGTACCGGACGAATAGGTTGCGCCGGCCTTGTGTTGGAAGCACCGGAGCCCGGATCCAAAAAAACAGAATCCAGTCCATGCACACCTCGCAACCAAACCGATTGCTGGCAGTGTTGCCACTCTGTTGCTACGGAAAAGTAGTGTAGGCCTACTACATTTCATTGTAAAAAACACTACAGTCACAAAAAACACTAGATACAAAATATGGATCAATCTTCTAAAAGAATTTAATGCAAGTTAGCTGTAAAAGAATAAGGCAAACTTACACACAATGCAAACGGCCGGAAAATGCGTTGTAATGCAAACAAAGACATTGTGCAACTCATTGTAGACCAGAGACGAAGAAAACGGGATATAGCCGCAACGCTGTTTGCTTGCACAGGTCACTGAAGAGATGACCACCGTGACTTCGTAGTGGTTTAACTAGAAACAGATCATACGCTCGTGTGTAATTTGAGATGTAGCCAAATTCAGTAGAATTTTTAGGAAATTACCATTGTAGAAAATCAAAAAGTCTTACTTGCGGATTCATTTACACAATATTGTGCACTTAATTACATTCAGCTCACTCATAAAAAAACACTAGATAGCTATGAAAAACCACTAGAACACTACCGTAGATGAAATGGAAAAACACTAGATCTAGTGGAAAAACCCAAGTAGTGGCACCACTGGTTGCTGTTGACTGCATCACCTTTAACTACTGAAGCAAGCACAAGAGAAAGATGGTATTTTGGGGCATTGAACTAACAGCAAAGCAACCAGCAGCAACAGAGCTCCCCCGACGAGGTCACTCTACTGATACTAGGTTGCACTATCATTACACAGGGATAAATGAATTGCAGTGATTCGCTTGTGGTGACTATCACAGTGACTTGTTACTGATGGTCGCCATCTACCGGTGACCATTACTCTCCATGTGGCGCCATCTTCAGGCCGCCACAGCTGGCAACCGGAAGAAATAATCAGACCTCTGCACGTCAGAGATGAACATGGATTTAGATTTGGATTTAAATCCTGCGGATTTGTAGTTTTTTGTTGGATTTGCATTTCATAATTTCTGGTTAACCGGATTTGGATTTGATAATTTGGTTGAATTTTTTCATAACGTTTGATTCAGTTTCCAGATCACTGTAATTAATCTGTTAAAAATGATTCAGGTTTGGTTCAGTGAAGTTTCTGACGTCATTCGGTTCGGAATTGTACAACGCACATCGCATTGCTCTAACCACTGGAGAATTCAACATTCCTCACATGCAACTACATTTTTATTTCTTTTGTGGTACAGCACATTACTATGCTCTATAATAGCTGGCAATATTCTTTTTGCACAGTTAGAAGAAGGGATACACAGCAGAATACCACTTTGCCAGCTATGTAAACTGTATCAGTCACTCCCTTGCTAAATCTTCTGCCACTCTTGTACGCCGCTTTCCCACCTTGGGATGCATTGGCTGAAGAAAAGCGCATACCTAGAGCTAAGTTCAGTATTTTCATACATGATAACTTCTCAGCTCTCTTCCAATCTCGCTTACCGCTTACCCAAAGTAGATGATTTACGAGATTTCAATTATGTTACTAAAACTCTGATATCTTATGATTCTTACATACTCCTATATCTTATGATTCATATTTTACTCTGATATCTCATGATTCTTGCATAAGCATGGTCAGATCTGCCACAGCAATTGCGTGGCTCCTTGGCAAAGAAAGAAATGCAGTTATTCTGAAAGGTGACAACTGTTGTTGCTTACACGCAGAACTTGAACTTTGGCTAAAGTCAAGATCTTCTGCATATGCTGTATGTTCGCGGGAACCAACACTCGCTTTCTCTGCGATGTCAAACTCTTGGTCTACGTTTGCAACATCGAACTTCTCACACCAGCCGTCCCTCAGGGCCGACTGCTGCTTTTCAGAAAAACAAGCCAATGATCAAAGGTTCTAAAATCATCGTGGATCACACTGAACTGAACGTCAATTACGCTATGACGCGCACAAAACACTGTTGCTTTCAAAATCAGGAACGGACTCATAACTGTCCGATTGTATGAAAAATTTTGACATGCCATGTCATGTTGATTATATACCAGCTCTTTATTCTCAACTGCATTTTTCGTGAGATATTTTCTGCAAGCTGCTGATACTGTATATTAAAATCGTGGTATGTAGCCTACGTGCACAAATGCCTCAAATTGTGGCTTGTGGTTCGTTGCATATTTGTTGGTTCAACAATCAGCAGTAAATATTTGAGTTGATTTCGACCTTCAAAAAAGCCTGAGTTGGCCTGAATTTCAAGAAAGTGGTAATTAAGAGACATCACGCCTTGATTGATCAACGAGATGACCTTACTGATCAATGGTTCCAAAACTACACAGTTTCAGCTTATTGGGACTTAAAAACAAGATGGAGGTAGCACGCATAAGGCAAAGTCCTCTCTTGCCTAACGGTATTTGGTTTGTTAACATATTTGACCTAGAAATTCAGCAAGTGATTTCTTAAGTAACCATGGCTAAAAATACTTATGATACCAAAAATATTAAGGCCCGGACTCTTCCAGCCCGAAAAGTACGAAATCGGAAGTATAGCCTATTGGTTTCTGTGTTAGTACACGTTGTCACGCCGTGCGTATACACTCCTGATAGAAGGAAATTAGGCATAAACCTTCAATAGACTCTCTGGATGTTTTGGTGACCTCTATTTTTGCTCAAAAAGGATTGGCTAGTCACTTTGTGTAAGAGTCGTTTGTATAAAAAGTATGCGAAGCCATATTCGGTTCTTTTTATCACCCACTGAACAGTTGTTGTTTCCGTTTGCAATGACTTTGCTTTAAAACCTTTTGGTTTGAAGACTTGGTGATGCAATCTTTTTATGATAACATCTTACCCTATATATTTCAAACGTATTTTGAAATAGTTTAGTTTCACAGTGACCATACTCAGGGTAACCAAACATTTTAAACAATTGTGAAAAATGCTGAAAAAAGGTTATACCTGGTATGAAAATTGAGACTTTTATACAGTTTTGAAATAAACTGCTTCACTGAAATTTGGTAAAAACTTAAAATGTGAGGTTAAAGATATTTTGTCATTTTGGTAATTATACTCACAAAGTTTTGGACCTTGTGAAGGAACCTTTTTGAATTTTCAACATGGAGGATACCCTAGATGGGTAAGATTGGTTAAAGAAGGAAGTTAGATAAAAATTCCAATCCGTAACTTTTTTATATAATCCTCTCAAGTGGATAGACCATAAAAAGTGATGACAGCCATGTGCTCATCATCAGTGTATTATAAAACTTCCCAACCGTGTAAAATAATCAGTCCGGCGATATTGACTGTCGTTTTTGGCAAAAAGCGTGTTGTTTCACATCACAAATGTTGTATCTAAACGAAAAACCTATGGATGAGGTTACATCTAGTTTATTGTTTGGAAATTCTCTAGAAAACCTTCAATCTTGTAGTAAGGATACAAACGTTACATAAATTTCTTTTTGTATACGAGGTAACATCCTTCAGTAAAAGACATTAGTGTCTTGTTCATAAAAGAAGGTTCTCGCAAAACCATCTTGTAATTTATTAGGTTTCTATGCGCTTCATCTATTTTACATATAAATGCGAGTTCGACACTGACCTTCATGAAGACTACAGTCATTTTTGTACGAAGTCCAGAAGCAACCTTCATAAGGCCTCCCATCATCAAAAGATGACCTTATTTTGAATATCTTGGAAGATAACAACATTCCGATTTTCTATACTGTTCGAAATTCCCATATAGGGAAGAATTATGCAATCATCAACTCTACAAAAGAAATCTGCGGTGGATAGTGATCATTACTCACGAATATCTTCGTTGAAGCGGATTACTTCGTTTCGGTCAGAATCTTCAAAGACTACATCAATCAAGTTTTCTAGATAGCTGATCTCTTTGATTCAACATAGTGGGAAGGAATGTTGAGTTCGCGGTGCGGTCTCAACATGAAACATTTCCAGACTTTGGAATACAGCCAAGAAATGACTTTAATGACTGAGAAAAAGAGTCAAGAAGAAGAACCTGAAGTTTAGTGTCATTTATTGTGGACAAGTGTGAATTGGAGGAACGCCGAGGAAACTAAAACTTTACAGAGAAATGGATTTTCACTAGGAAGTATGAAGTTGGAACACAATAGAGAATAAGACACTCGGCTTAACAGGAGTGGATATTGTGAACTGTTTACATTTGAATGTCATAGGCATATAGTTTGCAATTGATTCGTGAATTGTAGCAAGGATGAGAGTAACTCACAACATTGTAAAAATAATTCGCATTAGTAAACTACCATGATTTGTTAATAATGTTTACGATTTAAACAGATAAAAATGATACGCATTGATGCGCAACTCCGATTTCGGATTTGATGTGATCACGCGTCGAGAACATGACCATGCGTGTCGCGATGGGATCACGCAAGATGCAACGCCTTGTTACGTCATGTGACGCGACGTCCTGTCACCTGATGAACCAACCAATGAAAATACGAGACAAACACTATAAGTAGGTGCCCGATGTCCAGGTTCAGTCAGTCTTCCTGTGGACACTGCCGGAGTAGCAGCAAGATTCCCACTGGAGTCTTTTAAACAGTCAACAGGTAGTCTGTTAGACTGAGACCTATTGAATTTATGACAGTATGGTTTACTCTCTTCCTCCATGAAAGAATTGAACTCGTGTTAACCCCTGATGTTATTAAATATTTTTCTGACATATTTGAGATTAATAGCGCAGTGCTTAAAGTTATATTAATAAAACCATGAGTGAAAACAAATTTGTTTCTTGTTAAACTGAGCGTAAAGTCGAATGATAAAGGGCGGGTCTGATTTTCTTTATTGTAACTTCAGGCGTGCCTTGAACATGTTCCTGTTATAAACTAACCAGTGCTCTCGAGGAACTGTTCTAAATTGCAGGCAAACATCCCTGCAACAATGGGAACCAATTCGAGATTCAAAAATAAGTTTTACTAAACCCAGTTAGAGGCCTATAATAGTGACTTTTGATGCATGTCGTTCATATAGCAGCGACATTTCAGTCACTACTTTGCGCGAAGATACTTCCCCTTTAGCACTTCATGACTTCTTGCTCGGTGCTTATTGCAAACTTTCTACAGCAGAGTATTGGTTAAAAAATAAGGACTAGTATCTTAAGCTGTTCACCATTGACTAACCATCAGTTGTCTAACATCTTGGATTGAGTACCTGCATTCGTAAGTGCAATTCTACATTGGACAATTTTTCTACTACTTTCTGAAGCATTGTACAAAGGTGCATTAACCCAGCTGAACTAAGTGCACCCGCAGTGTTTTGTGGTTCTGCCCTTATGAATTCCGCCAGTCAAGTCTCATAACTATCTTCGGTACAGCGAAATGAATTCCAATTTACCCCGTGAAAAGTGGTTACTTCATTAAAAACACGGGGAGAATAGACAGGAAAGGTCTGCCTACCCATGGAATGAATTTAATGATTATAAATTAATGTCCACCTGCATTGAACGTCTATGCGAAAAGCTTACTGTGACTACAATACCCAAAAGTTTAATTAATATTGAAACGACATCGTATCAATTCTCATCATACAGCAAGGAATTGCTCATGTTCTGATGAATGCCACTCCATTTTATATCTACTATGAGGATCATTCAATATTTATCGGGTTCTCATATACCCCGACCTTGAAAATAGCACGAACACCGTATTATGTTTCCAATTGGAAGAACAAAAGAATAACCCAATCATTTAACTAATATCCAGTGCCGTTCAACGTTCACACACATCCAGTTTTTATACAATCTTGGTAAGATATAACGGATGAATTGATGGATATTGCATGTTACAACTGAAAAGTAAAAACTTGTAATATTATTCAACGTATTTCTCATATTGTGTTGCTGCATGCACTGGAAAAATTTTCAAGGGTCTTGAAGGTCAAAATCAGTGATGTAGTCGAGACCATAAACTTCGAGACCGAGATCTGGTTAAAATTTCATGATGAGACCGGGACCGGGTCTTCATCAAAAGTTCCGAGCAGTGGTTTAGTCGAGACCGTAACCTCAGAGACGGAGACCGAGACCTGACTGAAACTTCGAGACCGAGACTTTGCCATAAAAGCCAAGACCGAGACCTGAAAGCTCGAGACCAAGACTCGACACCTCACATTTTTCTGATGGTAATTAAAGCTAACTCCTTGAAAAATGCTGCAAAAAATATTTGAAATGTTGCCAAATACCAAGCTAAAGGTTCTTGCCGTTGCCATGCTTCAATAAATTTGTTTTGACTCAGAAAAACTTGTAAATTGTCTTTTTCGTTAAAAAAAACACTACTAACCACACTTAGGTTTGCCAGATGCGTTTTGTAAAAATACCGGCCATTTTATCAACAGTGTCATATCTACAGTAATCTGTGTCGTAACTCATAAGCGTCACAGGGAAAACAGAGAGAAATGAGTATTGTTAAGCCACAATTAATAATTTGTTCGTATTTCGGTTGGCTCATTACATTTCGGTATGTGTGTGACGTGACAATCGCACCAAGGATTGCGTCAACAGCAGCAAATAAACTTCCCTGAAGGAACTATCCTAACCAGTGTTGCCACTTCTGATGTTTTAACATCAGACCTGATGTTTTGATAAAAATTTCTGATGTCTGATATTTTGGCAACAAATCTGATGTTGTCTGAGCTGTTGTTTTTTTTCCCAAATTTTCTATACTTTTTAGGATGAAAAGTAGTTACATTCATAGTTTTTAAGTGTCTTTAGTCAATTTCTCACCCTCGACATCTGTGATTGGGAATTGTTCCAAACTGAATAAGCTCTCTTCATAGCGTTGGGAACAGGAATAACACATACATCACACATAAATAATCGACTTTTCCATTTAAAAATGATACTTCTCTCTGTTTCATATTCAATGTGGGTTATCGCACTTGGTGAGGCATTGTTCATAGAAGAATGTAGCCTATATTAAACTGCAATGTAAAAATCTGATCTAATCTGATGTTGAAAAACGGAGCAGTCTGATGTTAACGCCACTGACCGCAGTGGCAACGCTGGTCCTGACAAGATTCACTACTAGAGTCATTACAATGTGAGAAATTCGGCGTTTGTTCTTTTCAAAGTTGCGGCAAATTATTTATTTTCAAAATACCGGCTTCGAGCACTGATTATCAAAATACCTGCCTTTTACCGGCCTCTGCTAAATTAGCAGTGAAATACCGGCCAGGCCGGTGAAATACCGGCCATCTGGCAACCCTAACCACATTGTGTGAGGACAGGACGTGACGCCCTGATGAAGCTCCCATGTTCTGGTCTGCTAGTCAGTATTGAAGTATGCTATTTGAGAACGTGGAAAAGAGGCGAATCATTTTTTTTTTAAACAACTCGACGTAGGCGAGTGTATATAGCAGCACTAATCAAAACAGCACAGCAAAGTGGTAACTCCTCAGGAAAATTTGCTTTCGAATCTTGACTTTTTCCCTGGTAGGCTATTTCGTCGTTTAAAGCACTTGCTAATGAAGTAACAATCTTTTAAAATATTTTTCTGTCTACCACTCACCTGTTCCACTGCATTCTTTTTATTTTAACGCCAGGCAATAAGCTCATATTAAGCACTGACACTCAAATTTCTTCGCCACATATTTGGCGTATTTTGACTAACAAAGCTTTGCCATTTTTTGTCACGTTACCTGCACCTTTCCTAGTTCTTTTCTTCTCACACGACAAGAAATTGATTTAGAATTCTCCAGATATTTAGAATCAAGAGGAGATAAATTTAGAGATTTAAAAAACGAAAGCACTACTTTGAAATTTGAAAAGCAAAATTGTAACTTGTTTCATCCATCCAAACGTACTCACTCAGTCCAAAACAAGTTTTAAAAATATTGCCCTTGGTACCCCTATTGACGCAAAGAAAAAAATATTTAGGCCTATTGGAGTAATAGACTTTTTGGCACGAATTAGGTTTACACTTTGAACCAGCTAGGTAATACCCCACTCGCATTTGCTTACAACAATATGAAATGAAAGAAAATCATGTATCATGCTTAATATAACTATAAGGAATAATAAACTATCTTGAACATCACAATCAAATACTCACAAACTGAAAAGGCTCTTGTTTTTAATTTTCGATACTGGGTCTTGCTTTCTATGCTTATTCGCTACCCTTCTCATCATTACTTTTCCTATTTTTACTGCCTACTTTGCATAGCCTATGCATGCATATATGGCTACATAAATAACATAGTTGGCACATGCCAGGCTTTGGTTCAGCGGGAAAGTTTTAGGTTTTTGTCATTACTTGTGAAACAGTTGGGACCGTGGATTGGATGTGTTTTGCGTGGCAACCACGAAGTGCACCAGGCTAACAAAGCCCTGAAACAGTCCCGGGGGGCTTTGGTGGGCTTAGCCCCTACAAACAAAGCTCCAAGCCCTTCAAATTGAAACATGAAACACTATAAGTTAGTGGAATTTTTGTCAAATTTGAATGTCAAGCCCCCCCTGCACGAATGTAAAGCCCTCTCCCGCACAAACGTAAAATCCCCCTATTGACGACTTTCTGGCGACGGCTCTGCCCTGAAGCAACTTCGGTTTGCTTTTTTGTCTTACTTGTCAATTTTTTTACAACTGTGGCAGATCTTTTGCAGGGAACCATTGCCTTCGTATTGAAGATTTTTTCTTTCTCTGACAGAAAGAAATTATTAGGAGATGCTTTCGACAGGTATTGTTGGGCTGCAGCATGCTGTAGCACACATTTGTCAAATTGGTGGCACGCGAAGCTTAAATTTTAATCCTCAGCCTACTTAGCTCTTTTGGAACAGTAGTGGTTTAAACCCGTGTATAAAGGCAAATGATGGTCTTTATCATGTTATAACTTTGCCTCCCTTTTTTTAAAAAAGATACGAAGTTTCCATGCTCCTTTCACTGCAGCATAACAATTATTACGTCACAGTCATGCTGGTTACGCATTTAACGTAGTTGATTGTGGAAGAAAAGTTGAACCTAGGAAAACTTGATCGATATAATTTGCATTCTTCTGTGCGTCAATGTGCATCCCCATCCGATTTATTTTGTTCTTTATTTTTTCTCTTAGCTGTTTACCCCAAAATTTGATGTTAGAATGCTTTCATTTCTCTCCCACTGCCGAATCCCTGTATGATGATGATTAAGGGCATTGTAGTTGGGGCGTTATTAAAGTGCTTTGCTCCTCTCAGTGTTGATTGTGAGCTAACACATATTCTGTAATGTGCTATCCGCTATAGCTACGCATTTCTGTATTCTTGTATTATTCGATTGGGCTTGTGATATGGACCACGAGTGTGCGATAAAATAAAATATACATTATTTAGTCACATACACATGCTAGTTTGAATGTGCAGTAATGTATTCAGTATGTCTGCAGGTTTTTGCGGTCATGCAGACAAAAAACACATTTACACTGCCTTAACAGTTACAACTGGCCCTTTGAGGGCAAATATAACGCTGATATGGCTCTCAGTGAAAATGAGTTTGACAACCTGCTACAGTGTAGCAGAATGAGCGAAAGTTGAGATTAGCGTTGTATCTGACTAGCAGTGAAATAGTGTAGCGCCTTCCTGCTGATTTTATGGCTATCAGCTGATATATTTCCTAGATTTGCTATTTTTTATTGTCAAGTAGTTTTTGATGATTTCCATGTTTTTACGTTAAACTAATTGTTCACAACTGTTCCGAATTTCCGTTTTAGCTCCTTCTCTTAGAGTTTTGCGACACCGTAGGTCGGTTAGAAAATGCAGATAAGCCGTAAAGGCTAGCAGCACGTCAGAGTAGCTGATCAGCCATAACGCATTACTTTATCTCTGTATAGAACTCTTATGAGCAAAACTTTTTATCAAGAGAGTTCCGAGGCATTTCTGAACTTTACATTAGGGGAGAGTGGGGTAGTGCGGGACAGTGGGTAAAAAGGGACAATCAATTTGTGTCTGATCCAGCATTAGCGCCACCAAAACATCGCATTTTTCAAAAATTTTCAAAAACATCGCATAGCAGTTTTGACATTTGCAGAAACTTTCAAAGAATAAAGATGAAATTTTATATTCTAATCATTTTTAAGCAGTCTTATTGGAATTTTTCTTTGTCTTACTGGTAAATTATCTCCTTACAAGATTTGTCTTGAGACAGGTTATCTGATCGAAAATTTCATAAATAATTGGTATTTAACTTATCCAGAAATATGCTGGAAGTGTCCAAACTTGGGATATAGTTTAAAATGTTGATATTTCTCAGTCATTTTTTGTCTATTTGTTCGTGTACTATTTTTTCCTAGACAGGCCTCAAATTGCCCTTATGAAACTTTCTAAAATTAGGGCAGTGTTTTTCAACCGTGGTTCCGCTGAACCTTTGCGTTCCGCGAGTGGCTGCCAGGGTTTCTGCCGAAACAGACCGAAATTGCCTGGGACGAAATTCGCAACCACAGTTCTGTGCGGTTGTAGCAATATAGACACTTGGATCATTGCATAGGGTTCCATGAGCAACGCAGACATTTACGGAAGGTTCCGCTGCAGCAAAATGTTTGAAAAACACTGCATTAGGGTACTGTTGAACCGCGCAAATTGCTAAACTTTTGAACTGATTAGAGAAATCTTGACATAACAGTTAGTGCCACGTCAAACCGCTTGTTCTTCTACGACCTTTTGATTATTTTTGTTAAGGGCAAAGCGGATCACCATTATTAACGAAGTACATTTCTTTAAAAAATGTTGTTTAGCTGCATTTTCTGTTCGAAACCTGATAGTTTTTAGCTAAATTTAGCGTGAGGACTGTTTCACGTTTTAGTGTCGTTCTGGGTTGATCCCAGTACCACGACTTGGGATAAAGGTTTCGGCTTAGGAAAAAGGTTTAAAGCATTGTGCAGCTTTCAGTGTCATATGAGTGCTAGTCAAGTGTTGAACGCATCTACCTACTGGACCACTTTGGCTACAAATGACGCTTTAAAAGACCTTAACTTTTGCAACCAGTGCAAGCCCTGAAAGCTCATAACCTAAGTGTGCTTGTAAAAATTTTCACACAATTTATGGTTGCCAAAAAAAGCCGTTTTGCCCCAAACACACCTGATCGGTTACGCGCCAACGACACAAGACACCTTACCCGTTTTCTCCGAAATGGTATAGCATTCAAAGATCCCCTCACCCTTGACATAGGCTGTCCCTCAAGTTTGGGATCTTCATTTGTGATATAAATTCAAACACATGCCTGAAGAATAGAGCTAGAACGGATTTGCTAAACAAGACGAAAATTAGGCAGGTGTACTACTGTAGTAGCCTATACATCTGTCACACTAAAGCCATGACTACATTAGCTGAGTACGGAACCAGGTGTTTGTATAAGAATACTAATTTTTACTCTGTCCTGATCGTTCGGTCTGCATCTTGATTAAAACTGAAAAGTTCTCATTCTTGGAAATGTTGCGAAGAGAACTTTTTCTGTGTATCAGGCTTATGCAGAATCGCATGGAAATTTTTCAACTGCAGCAAAACTGTTTGTATGACGTTTAAGGCTAAGAGTGCAAAAAGCACAGTCACCCCATTACTGGCAAATGGGTTATAAAAATCTAAAATCTGTTAACCACTACAAATATCTGGGAACTGTACTGAATACTGAGCTCTTGGATGACAAAGACATTCAGAGACAACTGCGATATCAATATTGTACAGCAAACAAGCTGCGAGCCTCTTTTTCCGATGTTCAAATGCATTTAAAAACGAACTTTTTCGTTCCTATTGTACTCCCATGTATGCATCACAAATATGGTAGAATTTCAGAAAGTCATGCATGCAAAGATTGCGTTTGGCCTATAATTTTGGATGCAGAGCTCTGTACAACCTGCCATGGAGAGCTAATGTTAATAGTCATGATTCATCAGTAGGGCAAGTTTCTGCAACTTTGCAGCTTCCTAAATACTCAGAATTTATGTAGCATGATATTTTAAGCTGGTTCCAGGAATTTTATATTGTAACTTTTTTCTTTTCTACATGCAACTTTTCACTGCAACTTTTATTGAATATTGCAGAAAATGTAAAACTGCGAATCAAAAAAAAGCTTTTTCAATACAGTTCTGTTCTCTTTGATGACCGATTCGAACTGAATAGTTGCCTAAAATCAATTGTAGAAATGACGCGGCCAAACATCAGTCCAGAACTGTAGGCCAAATTGTTAAATTGCCAAGCAGCTTCATGCAGTGAGGAGCGAAGTTTTAGCATGCTACGAAACTGTTGGCAAAAATCGCTATTTCTGGCCAGATAATGTCTGGAAATATTTAGCATTGTTTGTAAATAAATCGCTTGGGTAAATAACTGCCATTTAAAACGCTTGTGGATAAATGCAACTTTTACTGCAACTTTTGTTGAAAATAAATGCAAATTTCTCACGATTTTATTGCAACAAAAACTTGCCCTGCTCATCAGATTCAATGTAACATTCCTACATTTGAGGCATTATTAAGAAAAAATATGTACTTGTTTCTCGAAAGATCAGAAGGTCTAATAACGCATGGTTGCCTGCTTTGTCGCAGTCAGATTGTTTATATTCGTCCTTATTCTTTGAAGACTACAACCGCGTTTACTTTGTGACTGAGTGCTCGAACATTGCAGTGTTTGTTCGTTTGCGGGTGTGCATGTCACAACGCATTCGTACTTTACCTGGCCTTGACCAGTTTAGGGATTAGCGTCCCACTCTGCAGTAGTGTTGTTCCAAGTGAACAAATAGTAGAATGCGTCTGTAAACCTGAGGCTCGGCCTCCAACGCCGGTACAAAACGTTCTGTTAAAAGTAAGTTTCTGTAGCCCAGTGTCAAGCGAAATTTCTGACCTTTACGAAATTTCTGATCTTATTGTTAATCAGTTATTTTGCTTCTCAGAGCAAAGGAATAAAGTTTGGCGATTACTTTTTGATGTGTGTTGTGTATTTTAACTTTTTGGTTAGATGTCAAATACTCACAACAAGTTACACTACTGGAATAAGTAAAACCAGTGAAAAATATTGAACTTAATCTTAGACTTCAATTATTTTTCTTTTCCTAACTGTAACATAAACCCTAACCCGACACACTTACCTAAACACCACACCCTAAGCCCTAATCGCCAGTTTTCTCAGCGTATTTTATGTGTAGAATGTTGCTCTGTGCATGCGCATATGGCGTGAAGTCAGAAATTTCGCTTGACACCAGCCCCTCTGATAATAATAATAACACTGGTGATTCAGCCTCCAACGCTGTTGTAAAATGTTCTGTTTTTATTAACCAGCGTTGTGCAGAATGTGTGTGTTTGTACTATGGACTTCGTGTCTGCGGGCAAAAATGCATTTTTATTATATGTGACCGTTTGCGAAAAAGTTGTACCACGGTTAGATAAGTACGATGGCATCATCGAATGAAATTTCATGAAAATTGCCCCCCCCGAAATAAAGAGCTGGTTCCGCCCCTGGTCAGGCACCTCCCTGATCAGAAGAGAGTTACGAGTGCAGCACCTCCAGAGAGGAGAGGTATTGAGTGCTGTGCTAGTGGATATCCAGAGCTGAAAAGTTTGCAGTAGTAACAAAAGATTATATTTTTCCAGGCCAGGAATAATAGCCATGGATGACCTTTGATGGCGTTCTTTATATTCTTTTGCAGTGAAACGTAGAAAACTGTGTCCCATCACTCTCGTTCCTGGGGAAAACGTCTATTATGATTGCAGGCGGCCTGTTTGAGGTACGTAGTTCGGGTTAGTCCCTAATATTTCGATTCATGACTTCTAAGTAGCAGGATCATTTGTTCATCCATATTTTGAATTTTCTCGCCCGCATGCCTCATCAGATGCACATCTGACGAGGTTCCTTGTTTGTCAGAATCAACACGTTCGAAACGACTTGTATCACTTCCCGTACATAAACTTCCACTTTGAATGTCTGGTGTAACATGACCAGGCTAGCTGCTACGTTGTCACATCTTCAATGTGGTGTAGCATTGAAGGTATACCCTCAGTGGTTAAAATACTTGTCAAACGCACCTTTCTTTTTATGCTTCGGTCTGTTATGCCTTGGCTTTAGACCTCTTTTGGCTGCCACGTAATATTTTCGGCCTAGGTCTCTTGGTCTTTGGCTCATAATATTTAGCTTAGTTGCAAACAAAATATATTCTTAAATAAATACCCAACTTCGACTGTACAAAACACCTGGCTGTCACAGCATACTTTACGCGTGGAAAATGGTTACAGTGAAAAACACTTAATAGAGCACCGATTAAAGGAATAGGCTACAAACCGCTTATTAGAGCAGGTTTTGAATATCCCGGAGAAGGTTAAAAATTGTTTTCTCCATTGACACTAAATAAAGATATGAAGTGATTGTAGATCTCCCAATAAGTTGAAACCTACTTTTTAATTATACAAAGCAGGCAAGTACTGTAATAGCCTCAAACTTCCACAAAAGTTTTTCCATTTTCTGCCTTTTTAGATTTTTTGCAACTTTAATTTGTTAGGCTATATCACAGAAATTACAACGCCAGTCTGTAAGATTGATGCCACCAGCCTTGTTACAGTAGTGTTTCATGATCCAATTTTCACCACAAGAACATCATGAGGCCTACTTTACATGGACGAAATTGTCACTTTTGTTTGCAAATAGCTTAACTGTTAGTAATTTTCTGTTATTTTTTAAGGAACCGTTATTTTTTGCACACCTGAAATAGCCATTCATAATTGAAACTAAGTTTATTTCAAACGTTTTCGCCAATCTCAGGTTGCCTCATTAAATCTTTACGAGAGGGAAAATGAACAACGTTATTTAAAAGACTGACTAAGCAGCACACATTTGCAATTACGAATTAAACGTTACCTTCAGAAAACAAATAGTAGTAAATATTGAAATATCAACATTCAACAACTATCCGAACCGTATTTTGCAGCAACTATTGAAACATGACCTGCCAAGTGCCAAATACGAAACGCTTTTATAAATGAAACAGAAAACAGCTTAAAAACTTAAGCCCTCTCTACCTTAGCAAGGTGCTAGTGAAAAAAACTTGGCTGCTCACCACTGATAGCAATGACTATTCTTACTATCCGTGGCATGCATGGGGGGGAGAACAGGGGGGCATCCAAAGAGTGAAATTACAAAAATTTAAATGCTGTAACTAGATGATTTTTCCCATTGTAAGTCTGTAATTACATGCTAAATGGATCTTATTTTTCGAAAGTTGTTTTGTCTAATTTTTACTTATTCAAATGCCAGTAATTCTCAGCTTCTTCATTACCAGGGTCTTTTACTCTAGACTAGGTGCACGGCGCACGCCCAATCAAACTGGTAGTGGCGTGACTTGTTCCAGACCGCGCGATCAAGGGAAAATCACAAAAAAGAATTGACAGATAGTGAAGGTTGAAAAAAAAAGTTTTTTTTTAAATTACAACCCTCCTGTTTTGCTTAAATCCGGGTATTTTGTCTTTTTTTAAAAAGAAACAGGATTTTGTTCTTTTTTCAAAAAAAGCACAAAAACCCTATTCTGAATTGTTTTTATTGCATTATGCAATATTACCATTTGCAGAATCACACAATAGTAAATTGTTGTAGCTAATATGGCATTCTAATTTGAGGGTAATAAATGTACCCCATCTTTGTTTCTACAAAGTGTTGTTGGTCAATTCACTCCAAAGTGGCAAAGCTTAGCAAGAATGCGCACAGCAAAGAGAGAAATGCCACTCCCATGCAAACTCCGCAATTTCGCATCAAGTTTATGTACATGCCCTGCTAGTACAGCATCTATATCGTGTATTTTTTCAACATATGATTTGGTATGGCCCAACACCAAAAACAACTTAGATGTAGAGAAGGCCGAAAAATTGATTAAAATATACCGATTTTACAAAGCTTAAGAAGATAACCAACAGACTTTACTCAAACTGTTCGAACTATTCTTCTTTTTTCAAGTCCTTCAAAGTTCGTTGCTGTTCGTTTTGTTTAATTAAAAAATATTTCCAGTTGACTGTACAAGTGTGCTGCTTATTTCACTTTTTACTTCATAGTACATTTTTCAAAGGTAAAGTTAAGAGTGGGATTTTGGTGGGTTTTATTGTTTCATTAAGTGGGTTTTTCAAAACGGGTGATTTTTTTGGTTAGGTCCAATTACATCAACACTGAAGATAATTATGAACTTTTAATTGATTTTCTGAGTGAAATTTCAAAACTGTCCGATTCTGACATGCTGATTTTATGATGCATCACTGGTTTCCCGCTTCGTTTTTTTGTGCTAATACAGCCACACACCTGTGCTTGCAATATGTGCTTCGTTTCGAGCTTCGTCATCAACTGGCAGTTCAGGCGGATTGATCATAATGGCTCACACAAGACTGTATCGGTTCTTTGTACTTAGTAATTGTACATATAACAGCCACATAATAAAAACGAAAATTTTCGTGCGTACTTCATGCGCATTCTCAATTCTTGTGTAGTTTACAAGTTTCAAACCGTCAACCCTGCGTGTCCGCCATTCCAGCCACACTCCTTCTGATCGACTGCTATTCGACGCAGGGTTGCCAGATTTTTTTAACCAGAAGTAGCCAAACACTGTTCCGAAAGGAGCCAAAATGACAGATCAATAGCCAAACACTCTGCCGCAAAGTATGAAAATGAGATATGGTGACCATGGCCCAAGTGCCCCTTGGCTACGCCCATGATGGTTTAATTACAAAATTTAGTATTACTGTTAGCAACTGAACATTTATTTGTCAAAGTAGATATCAAACACAACACATAATTCACTTTATACTAAATCTGTAGACCAAGCCTTCACGGCGGGTACAGGTGATCACGTCCATTTGTCTTATTCATTCCCCGGCTTTCTGCTGGGGGGGGTTACAACAGTTTTACAACTACATTATTTTTCATAACTTTTTCAAAATGAAAAAAAACTCTTACACTAGATTAGCTAGTACAAGTAATGCATAAGAAAAACATAGCAAATCTCAATCTTTAGAACCTAAACAGAAGAAACCATACAACACCGGTTCCCATTCGTGTTTCGACGTCGAGCTGACAGGACGTGTTTTTTTTCTGCTCTGACAACTGAGTTCCCGCAACGTGTTTGCCTAAAAGACAAAGCATGTATGCGAGAAACACGCGCTCTCGAAAGGCGATTGAAACCTTGTCACAGGCAATTAATGAAACTACCTTGAAAGACTTGCATGCTATGTTGCTGTCTGTAAAACAGAGACTTGATTGAAACGTATGACAGCAGTTGAAGAAAGTGTTGAAAACGCTCACTACAAGGTATCTGAACTAGAACATCAAATAACTTCATAGCAATGTCAGTTTAAAGAAATGCAGACCACCAGAAAGGATGAGAATATTATTCAAGAGTGTCGCTCAAAAGAGTACAACGTTCTTTTTCATGGATTGCCACAGAAAGGCCGCATCGAAAACCATGACCAGACTGAAGCAGTAGTCAGAAAGTTTTTGATTGAAGAACTACGTGTTTCTCCTACGGAAGTGGATGCAATAAAATTCAGTAATGCTCATCGACTGCCACGTAGAATCTCTGCTATCAACTCGGAAAATACCAATAACTCTGAAAATGTAGAACGTTCCTCTGATAACCAAAAATACAGCCCTATTGTGGTTAAACTGGCAAGCATGAAAGACAAACACTCATTACTAAAGCTAGCACCGGATGCCAGGAAAATGAAAGTTAACATCACAAGGCACTTACCGATGGCAATACAGGCTCAGAGGAAAACACTTATAAAGACAGCTTCAAGGCTATACAACCAAGGAAAAAAATTCAGTGGAAAGTGGTTGGCAGTGAATATTGCCTTTACGCCAACAATGAACGGGTGGTTGCTTAATGTAATCAATACAACTTGTTGTATCAACGAATTCCTTTGTTTTCGCTGGCTATTCAGTAAGTTGCAATTTCGTTTATTTTTCGAAGCGAAATATCAGAGTAATAGTAGTATCGAAGATGATATAATGGAACTTTGGAGTGTTGATCAATTTCGATTATTAATCTTTTGTTGTGATGATCATGCATTATTTAAAAATCTGTCATATAAACGCTCGTAGTATTTATGCGTCAAGGTGTCATAACAAACTTGATGAGTTAGCTGTCGTAGCATCTGTTCATAGTTTTGATATATTGTGTGTCACAGAAAGTTGGCTGAGCTCTAATGTCGATAATTCGTGCATTCCATTGTCTGGCTATTCCGAACCTTTCCGTCTTGACCGAAACTCCCATGGTGGTAACGTAATGGCCTACGTGAAAAGAGATTTATTTTGTACTCGTAGAGGTGATCTAGAACAACCTGGTGTTGAAATTGTGGCTAGATTTTAAATTAACCCATCGCAACCGTTTACTCATTGCGGTATGTTATCAAGCCCAAATAGTGCTGCTGCGGATAGGTTCTTGTTTCGTATGTGTTGTTCTAATGTTAACGACTGTTTGAGTGATGCTTCGACCACCATTCTTTTTGTTGGCGACTTTAATGATCATTCTGTAGGCAAACCATTTCAGCAACAAACTGAGTTATTTCGTTTATTTAACATGTTTAGTTTTCATCAAGTTCTACAATCACCCACTAGGTGCACTAATATTCTAGATTGGTTTGTCATTAATAATCATCTCGTCATAAATTCTGATGTTTTACCTCTAAGAAATCTTGACCACTCTTATTTTTTTGGAATTAGATTTAAAATTATGTACTGATTTCCCTTCATCCATCAAATGCTGAGATTATTTTCGAGCAGACTTCAAGAAACTGGATGAAATTTTACTTAGAGCACCTGGGAAAATATCATTGCTGCATCTCCTACTCCAGACGTTGCCTTGACTAACGTTACTGACATAATAAACCAAAGTGCTTAAAGAAGATGATTCACAAAAGACGTAGATTGTTTGCGAAATGGCGACGAACACAATGTCGCCATCACCGTCTTGCCTATAATTGCCTTCGAAATAAAATTCAGAGGAACTTCTGGAAAACTGTCAAAGATTTGCTTGGCAAACGTTCTTTTTCAAATGTTCCTTTGATCCGTGGTGACACTGTTCACTATGACATGACATCAAAATATTTTTAACGAATAGTTTACCTCCATTTCCACAGTACCTGACTCCATACAGTCTAAAATACTTCCTAGATTTCATAGATGTACTGATCTATTTATTACTCCCCTCTCAATTGAGCCCCTTGATGTTACCATGTACTATCTCTTAATCCTAATAAATAGAAAGGCTTTTGATAACTTGCCTAACAGACTTCTCAAAAATTGCGCTCAATCTCTTGCCACTCCTTTCAGTCTTCTCTTCAACTTCATCCTAGCCACTTCTCACTTCCCTACAGCATGGAAAATTGCGTCAGTAATCCCACTTCACAAATCCGGTCCTTTGCATGATGTAAAAAATTACAGACCGATTTCTATTCCTCCCTCTCTATCTAAAGTTTTTGAAAAGCTAATCCATAAACACCTTTACAGTTATTTTGAAACCAACAACTTGCTTATAATCGAAATTCTGGATTCTTGAAATACCATTCCACTACATCTAATATATTAGAAGTCACTCAAACTTCTCGTTGCCAAAGACAGCGGTTGCTCATCGCGAGTAACTGTGGCGTGCCTCAAGGATCCGTACTTGGTCCCTTACTTCTAGTATATGTTAATGACATTGGTAAAAACAATAAATCTTCTATTTCTCTATTTGCTGATGACACTATACTTTTATGTTCTAAAAATCCCAGTGCCTTACATACTATGTTATCTAATGACCTACGACAGTTGGAGATGTGATCTGCTTTGTGGAGTGCTACTTTTAATGCTGCAAAAACCGAGTTCTTACCATTAAAAATAATCCATCTCTTCATCCTCCACTACGATTCTGCAACCAAGCACTAAATTAAACTACTTCTCACAAGGATCTAGGACTTATTTTTCATCGGTCTCTGACTTGGCATTTACACATCTCAACCCTGCATCACAGAGCAATGTCAATACTTAACGCGTTGAAAAAGATTAAAAACTTTCTTCCCAAGTATGCACTTCTTGTACTCTATCGTGCATATGTTTTGCCATCGTTGATTATGGTGACATCATTTTTGATACTTGTACAACTACTGACTCTAATCTCTTTGAAAGCGTTCAAACTGCTGCAGCTAAAATTATACTTGGTTGCCTTAAGACCACATCCCATGAGATTATTCTGAAAGACTTAGGTCTTACCCCATTGTTTATCCGTCGTCAGTTTCACATTCTTAAAGCCTTCCGTGCCATCCTGTTTGGACCACGTCCATCGTTCCTCTCTACCCTTGCTCCAAAATTTTTTAAAAATCTTTCCGACTGTCTTCACGTTTCCATACAAACAATTCTTTTTTTCATAAAGGCTCAAAACTCTGGAATTCTCTACCCACTTATCTTCAGAATTTAAGTTCATGCCAATTCTGCTCCAAAAGTGTCTGATTTTTTCCTTACCAAAAAAACTAATGCTTGGCATTTGCACGGTTGCAATACTAACGCAACTGCTATCTTGTGTATGCTTCGTTTAAGACATAGTAAATTGAACATAGATGGCCGCTACAATCAGATCTGTCAATGTGGTGCTATTAGGACTGAAGTTCACATGTTTCTTGAGTGTCCTTTCACCTTTACGTCACGCCGAATGTTGTCAACAAATGTCTCTAAGGTTCTCGCCGAGGAAAATGTATTTTCCTACTCTGAGTTTGCTACATTGAATCCAGCTGAATTGGTCGAAATAATTCTTTTCGGACACCTTAAACTTCCTAAAATTCCGTCATTGCGCTTGTTTAGACAAACGTGTTTGTTTTTGTCCAGAAATACACCCTTTTAATATGAACTCGTTTTCTGTTTTTACTGTTTCATTTGTGTGTATGTGTGTCATTTTTTTTC
>Ga0210059_1002860_pt1 | contig 27316 bp, 10 predicted proteins | sample Ectturendosymbi2_FD_188042 | JGI IMG/M metagenome (GOLD analysis project Ga0210059, IMG submission 188042) | Ecteinascidia turbinata endosymbiont from Florida, USA - Sample 2 (SPAdes) (version 2) | ecosystem: Host-associated > Tunicates > Ascidians > Unclassified | place: Key West, Florida... | reverse complement strand
TTGGAACATTTTGAACATTCTAACTGCAGCACCAAGGCTTGGGCTGCAAGTGTTACTTGCTTGCAATTGGACCAACATCTGTAGAGACATTGTGTAAGAAAATATGAATATTTGCTGTGACACAAAGAAAAAGCCACACATAAAAAAGTGTTTCACATTATTTCTTAAACTGCGTACAAAGTTACCAAATATTTCGCAAAGACTTGGCAATCGTACGTACGTTTTTGTGCCCATCTTTTTTTCAGTGTATGTGAAGAATTGGTTTGCATTAAGCAAGACAAAACTTCGTTTTTTGGAGGCATGTACATTTCATAAATTGGTGTCCGAATTTACCAATATGGTTCTATTAACCGGACACCAAGTAGAAAAATAAAAATTGTTAACATTAGAAAACCTTGTGCAGTTCATGGTGTACATTTTAGCCACAAACAGCACGGCTCTCAGTCTCAGGTTATCAGAAAGCTTTCATCAAAAGTTCAGATTTCGGCTCCAGGCATCTAAACGTTTTTGGCTCTGGGCGTGGATACAATATGTTTTTCGCTACCGGCCAGCATGAACACAAAAAGGTCCAGTGAAAATGACAGGTTTTGTATTTTGTGTATTATTCTGTTGTTGCATTATTTGCATTATTGTACCATTTGTATGATATTTATTAATATTATTATTGTAATCAGCATTTGTTGTTTTGCATTATCATATCCTGGCTGTGCGTATTGAATGCATGTAGCAACTAACCCTTAACCTGTGATGCGTTGTGGCTAAGCATTTTTGTACACTCTTGTGTTATTTTAAACAAAGGCAGATTAGATGGACCATGTGTCTGAGTCAAACATGTGCATAAAATAAAACAAATAGAAGATTACACAAGCATAGACAGTGTGTCGCGAAATGTTGTAATTGGTGGATTGGAGGTCGCGTGAAAAGAAATTTGAAAAAGCCTGATCTAAACAAAAACGAGGCAAATTTCGTACTCCTTCGGAAATCCTGGCATCCAGACGTGATACAAAGACTTTTTTCACATATTTCGATTCGCCATTCCAACTGAATCTATTGAAAAATCGCACTGCATTCACTTAAACAGTAACGAAATATAAAAAATGGCTCCGGCTCTAGGTCCGACCACCGAATATCTCCATACTCCGATTCCTGCTCCAATCATCCAAAATTGCTTGGGCTCCGTCTTCCGTTCCACAGCACTTTTAAATTCGGCGCGTTAAGTAACTGCAGTTAAATCAAAATGGTAACTTTCGAACTACCTGTTTTAATGAAAATGATACTATCTTGGAGTCAGATCTAAAACAAAGGTGGCACGTCCCGGTTTCAAGTAATTTACTGGTTACTGAAACCACAAATGTGAATTTTTTTCGTACCTCAACTTCACCGCAGGTACATCCTGGGGCAAAACAACAATTTCTTGATCGTCAAAACTAGGATCATATCCAGGAGCTTTTGCAAAGAGTCTGAAAAAATATCTCTCATTTTGTCTTAGGCTTGTAATGTTCAAATCGACTTTGGACTTGTGTTCTGGCATCCATCCCGATTGTAAACCGAAACACGAACCTGGAAACCAGCAAGTCAAATGTCAAAAGTAGTATGTTTGAATTCCCATTTACGTATTCTCAGGTACATGAAACTCTGTTGTAGAATCGTAGCATGAATTCTTGAAACGTTCAAAGCACGAACAAAACCTAAGCTTGGTAACTCTTTCAGGTTTCAGTTACATCTTCTGAAGAAAAGTGATAACCTCACTCTGATTGCAAACATATTTAATTCAAACGCCGCAAAACAGTGAGCAAACAATTTCATGGGTAGCTGCAATAAAACTATGCTAATGTGAAAATATGTCTCTAATGGCTGTTCTCCTCGATTAATATGAGAAACACAAGTTTCGCATGAGATTGCTGTTACAATTTTCAAAATCAGCAAAAAGACGCCATACCTCTCCGCAATACTTTTCCGATTTCCGGATCAGGAGGTAAATCATGGAATGAGATTGAACAGAACCATTCGTAAGTAACACTTCTAGCAGCACTCTCAACATATGACTCAATCAATACGTTTTTTTCTGCTCTTCCTGGCAATGTAAGTATGCTGTTTGTTAAATTATATTTTTCTCATTCGAAAGCATGGGCGACGGAAAGGGTTTGGGGCATGCCCCCTGGATCTTGAAATTTAATATTTTCCTATTATGTATTTAGTAAAAAATTAGTTTTTTTTCCTATTATGTATTTAGTAAAAAAAAAAAAAAACTAGTTTCGAGATGGTGAAATGAAATTTCTCCACTGTTGGCCTTCACTAGAAAAATCTTTTTGGTCACTCCTGCAAAGATTCACTATCGCTCCTCACTGGAAAAAATCTTAATTAATTGTGATCGATAAAAATTCCATTGATTTGTTTTTCTTGCTGAAACACTAATTATCGCCAAATAAAATCATCTGAACTCAACTCAACTCAAGAAACGTCGTCTTGAGCATGATGAATAACACAAACAAAATCAATGAGTGCCTTCTGGTAAGCACGACGAAAATTGGCGAAATCATATTAAAGTATGCAATTCAACCCAAAATTCGCTCAGATTTTGTCTAGAAAAACTAATTTGGTGGTGGTTTGCACAAATCGATATGGGACCAATTTCAACAAGTATTAATTCGACTAATTTATTTGAACTGATTTCAATTTTTTGTACTTTGAATGTTGTGGGCAGCTGTTGCACAATTTCATATATTTGCCTATTTTTCACACGGGGTATTACGCAACAAAAACATCGAAACAAAATCTCACCAATTTCCCTTCGCTTTCCTCCCCAGATAAAAATCTCCAGACGTTTTTGGACAATTTTAAAAATTGCGAAGTCTTCTTTTTCCGTGTCTGGAGCACTTGAGGTAGTTCCAGTTTGAGACACCGTAACAAAAATTAAGTAAATTCCAGGTCGTAAATCTTTTCCTTTAAAAACAATTTCTGATCGACCGAAGCTTGTTTTCAGCGCTATCTCGTTCTCTGGTTTTGGTATCTCTGAAGGAGATTCAACTTTGAATAATCTCCAGTTGTAAAAAAACTGTGTTTTTTCCCAGCAAATGATCGTAGCATTTGCACTTAATATGATGTAGTTTTGCACTTCCACTGGATCAGTTGTTGTAGTAGAGGAGCCTCCACGAATATTGATTCCTTGAAAACAAGATTGCTGATTTCTCACGTGAATTCTTGTTGTGAAATTAAAAACCTGTTTTGTGTTATTGATGGAGATATCCACATCTGAAAACTGCATATATACAGAATTTTAAAAAATCTATTTGGCAGCATTGGATTTGGCATCTATTCACTAGCCATTGGGTAATGTGCTTGGAGTCTTCTTTTGCAAATGTGGAAAATTATTTGCGCGTTTATTAATCTCTCATAGCAATGAACTGCAATGGAGAACGGTCATTTCGTAAACTTAAGATGGTAGAATGAATGAAAGAGCACCGTCAGACAAAACAAGCTGAACAACCTGATTCTAAAGTGTATGAATTTCTATGTGAAATAAACGCTACCAGTATAATAAACGAATTCGCTGTATGGCGAAATCTAGAAAATGCACTCTTAAGCAGTATGTTTGCTGGTTTTGACAATCGACTTCGACACATACTGAGGCTGCACCGTCTAGATATACAGGTAGCAATGACGAGATATGTTGATGAGTCTGGCAACATTGATTACTGACTCTATACTCTACTTGTGAGCTGTAAAATAATGTATTCCTTCTTGGTAAAAAGATATGTATATCAATTTTTGGTAAAAAAGATATGTAGCCCATAATGTGCACTAGATGCTATTTAGGACTAGGTTTTTCGTACTTACCAAATTCATTATGCCTAGTGGTAGTCAGTGGCGGATCCAGACCAGGCATTTGGGGGAGAAGTCAAATTGGGGGGCGCCAAAAAGGTCTTCACTTGCTTAAATACCAAAGGTTGTCTGCGACAATCGTTAAGTGTCACACAAAAGTGGTTACCTTTGTAGGCCAAAAAGTGGCTGTGTTTGTTGGTCGAACTAGGCAATTTTTCAGGTAATAACCACATTTTGAAAGCGCTTTATATCATTGATTCAGAAAAAGTGAAACGGGTCCCAAACAGTGGGCCTCGTTTTTCACAAGCTTCACAGATCTCGTATATCTACAAAATGTATTTCAAGGTATAAAAGCATGCTGCGCGCAAGCGTTTGCCACTGTTTTGGCTATCCGTAGCGAAATCAGTGAAGAACAGTGTCTGAAACACATTCCCGACCTGGTTAAAAGCAGAACAGTTCTTCCTAAACTTGGAAGTGATAACTGATGTCCCACGGTAGGACTCGAATATAAAGCTAAATGACGATCACGTTTCCAAGGTAAGCTTGTGCATTTACATGTTCATGAAAGACTTATTGCTGAAGCGACAATTAAAAAACAACACGTGAATGACAGGTATCTGCCAGGACGCTACTCCCATTTTAGGTAGCTTTGCTGGCTATCGTGAAAAACAATCTCATAATCGCATGATAGATCCACACTGGGCCTCAAAGCATATTGCCCTGAAATACATTTAACGCCATTTCTAAAGGAAGATTTTCATTCAAGTGTTTAATACCGTTTCACATTTTTCGACAATGGATTGCTGATGTGAAGAAAAAACATCAATCCCACTGGACCAGGTTATTAAGAAAAATTGTGAGACTGTGTTCAACAGAAGTGGAAGCAAGCGGGCTGACCCCCAAATTCACAATCAATACCTCTAAAGTCAAGCTCTAGTCTCCCCATGAAGTCATTTTTCAATTCACTGTATACCATTGCGAAGCCCCCGAACAAGCTCAAAGCCACCCCCAATGCTGTTGATCTGGCGATGGGTCTGCTTCTATCCAGCCAGACCAGAAATCACAGAGGAGAATCAGCCTATCACCAATTTAAAACCACGAACCTTCACCAACACCACAGTAACCAATAAAAGAGTTAAGGTTTTCACCAGAAGATTGCTTTTTTGCTCAAATTTATATGATGTAAGCGGAATGATCTAACAACAATACGCTAATCATTTTTCTGTCGGTTGCAAATTTTGCTAACCATGCCAAATTTTTCTTTTCGTGACCAGCGTGAGTTGTCTACGGATTTGCAATTGCAACAAAACGATCAAAACCAGACAGCCATCAGTCACTGTAGCCTGACGCGTAGCCAGGTGGGGAAAAGGGCGCCGTCATTCTCTCAATTTTGGACTGCAAATATTCAAATGTTGAGCAAAAATTGTTACGACCACGTAAAACCAATTATTTAATCCACCAAGCTGTAGATAGCTAGTATTTTGCCAAAGTTTCTGCGTTAGAGCTATAGGCGTACAAGGTGCGGGGGAAGATTTGGACAAGATTAAAAAAGTCAGGAAAAATTTCCCAATGTTTGGGCAAATTGCGCAAGCAGCATCATCGCCCTGCAAAACTTTCCTATTCGTTTTCCTCGAAGTGGGGAAAAAATTCGGGCGAATTGAAAATTTTGACCCCCCTAAAGCCCAAGGTTCCCGTATGCCTCTGGTTAGAGTTGTGTACCACGGTTTGTTGAGGCGCGTCGCTGCGCGCAGTAATCAGCGGCGTAATGACGGGGGACATGGGGCACAATTTCCCGGGCCCCGAAACACTGTGAGGGCGCCAAAGAGTCCTAACAATGTCACAAGAACTTCAGTGCAGTACATTTGCTTCCGAAAGACCTCAAGTTCGAATATGGGTGTGCCAAACTAGCTTCTTGCCCCGGGCACCATGTAACCTCGTTACGCCCCTAGCAGTAATTCAATACTCCTCTGCGTTGTCCATGTATATGAAGTGAGGAGTTGCACAATTGCATAGTTACAGTAGGTCATAATTATTTGAGCTAATCGAGCACGTTCAATGCATTTTTGTCACATAGCGGCAAGTTGTTTGCTAACGTAAACATCTGTAGCTTTTTACACGGTGCATTATGGTTCATTCAGCAGGGGCGTAACGAGGAGGGAAAGGCGGGTGCAATTCCCCGGGCGCCGAATCACTCTGGGGGCGCTGAAATACTGCGGGAGGCGCCTAATGATTGCAGGGGCGCTAAAAAGTCCCAACAGTGTCACAAGTACTTTCTTCAATACAGTACATTTGCTTCCGAAAAATCCCAGGTTCGAACATGGGGCGGCAAACTTGCTTCTGGCCCCGGGCGCCATCTAACCTCGTTACGCCCCTGTCAATCAGGAGATTAGTTCCGTCAAGAAACTCATGCGCTCGCCTTTATGTTGCAACACTACGATGCAGACAAACTGCAGGCTCACGAACGGCACTGGCAATAGCCCTGAAACGGGTTTTTCGTTTACACTTTGGAGGCTTGTAAAGTTTTGAGTCAGTAATAAGTTTTCCACATTGCATTCCTATTTTTACTGCTACCTTTCCTTATCCTTTCAGGGCGGTCATCAGACATTAAAGCATAAACTTGTAAAAAAACAGACCATTTTCATACAGCACAGCAGCAAGACGAGAACTGCGAACGCAACTGCGTTTGTAAAGGCTGGGCAGTTCTCACGCGGCAAAGAAATAACGAAACAGTGGAACTACTACGACACCATAGCATCGTTCACGTTATTCAATAAGAGGTTGGGTAAAGTCCGGCACGTAAACCCTGACGTTTAACTAAGCGAAAAACATTGTTTATTTTAGAGTATTTTAAAATCTGTTTCTACTTCCATGGGCACCAAAAAGGGGTACATTTATAGCAAAGGGGCGCCATTCAGGGGGGTGCCACAGACGTTTAGGAGGGGGCAGTTGCCACCAGGGCCTCCGAGAGAAATTTTACCAGGGGGTACTACGACCGATACAGGGCCCCCTAGCTTCTGGGGACCTTGTCAAAACTTGTATAGTTTGTTGGTATAGTAATCAGAATGTAGATGAAACAGTTACCATTCCAAGATTTACAAATACATAGTGGCAACCAGGCCCGTATCTACGTGGGAGTGCCACCCCAAGGTTTTTTGTGTCCCCCGTATTTCGTCCCCAGGAAAGTTGGTGTTTTTGACCATTTAAAAAAAACAAAAATCTTGATCTCCCAAAATGTATTTTTCCCCCCACACCTTAAAGCCTGGCTACGGGCCTGGTGGCAACTGGCCCATATTATTTGAATAAGATGTAAGGACTGACGATGCGTAGTGTTACGTGAAATCGATTTCCTTTGAAATTTTTGATTGATTTCGTGCTTGTTTCTCCTATGGACTGAAGTTACTTGAATAGACATGCGCAAGTTTTAATCATCGGTAAAAGATGAAAGCAGAGCCCATTCGGCTGATTCTTCGAAAGCCTACAGAAAACCTAGAGCTTTTATTTGGCCTAACAGACGAGTAACACATTGCAAATTGTTCGCTTCGTATGTTTCAACAAGCTCGTGCTCAGAAAAATATCTTCCTAGTATAGTAACAATCATAGCTTTTTACTGTACGTATCATGCTATCGAAAAAAACCCTCAAAACACGTTTGGTTTGGCTCAGTGTAGGAAGTAAAAAAAATTTCTCGTCGAGATTTTTGAAAGAGAAGGAAGCAATTAAGGACTTCCTATATTTCAATATGCGCATCATTTGAAATTTTTTAACGGATTCTGGTCTTATTCATGCGTCAGATGTTTCTCGCATGCGCAGTTGTATTTCGATTCGCAAAATCCTCAAACTAAATCCTGTCAAGTTCAATCTGAAATAATGTGCAAACAATTTACAATTTCAGAAATTGGTGCAAATGTCACGATTGTTTCAAAAACACTTTTCGTGCCTTCTTCGCAGCAAAGCTTTTGATGATATCATCATATTCTACTTCTTGTGCAAGTTTGGATTCAATATTCAACCCGGCAAGATACACCACACGGTTTGATCGCTGGTTACACTCAAATAAACTTTGATCAGTTTAAGCTTGCTAAATGATAACTCTAAAGATGCCACGGTGGCCGGAATTGTGACCAAAATTCTTAAGGAAATACGTACATTTGGGAAACGTTCGTGAAGCTTGAAGTCGTAAATTTATTTAGCAGATCTTGTGGAAGCAATTTCCCTTTTCCAAAACTAGCTGAATGTACGAAGAGCAAATGCCGCATCTCAGTAACGAAATTTTCTTCGTCCATATCTTTAGTCCCGTCGCCACGGGGTGCTTTGGTGGGCTAGCCCCCCAAATTAAAATATGAAACACTACAAATCAGTGGAGTTTTTACCAATTTTTCAATGTCAAGCCCCCCTACACAAACGCAAAGCCCCTTATTGAAGACTTTCTGGCGACGGTTCTGCATAGCTTTACAATAATGTTTGGCTAGGATTCTCGCTTCTTGCTCAGTTACTACAGCAGAGTGATCCTTGTAATTCCATAGTGCATCAAATCATTCTTTTTAATGCGTTTCACAACATTACAACGCACGATTAGCCCTCCAATAACATTATCAGTAATAGCATAGAATATAAAAATTCTGTAAAATGCTTCTTGAAAGCTTTCCTTTCCCTTTCCCACTGATACATTCCTTCGTAGATCTAAACTTCCTCCAGGAGGAAGCTTAATCTCAATGCCAAGGTTAGATCACTTCATTCCACACAGCTTGCCAACTGTTTCGCAATTCATTTTAAATCCTTTAGAAGTTTTTTAATGTTAGCAACTTCTGTATCCAATGTTGCTTGCCTGGGTTGAATAACTTTCATAGAGATGTCTATTCTGCTTAGAATTTTGAACCACACAGCTGACATAAATACACAAAAAATGACTTCAAATAAGATAATGAGCCATTTGCACCATGCATGAATTTCAGCAGCTTCGTTGTCAATAACTCTTCAATGGCAGTTTTTATACAAGGCAAACGTGTACAGTAGTAGAAAACTTTTGACCCGATTTCAAGATTTTTAGGGATTTTCGGAGAAGTTTGAAAATATGTAAAATGAATCATTTCAGTTTATTTTGCAAATCATGTTTGGTTCTATATTTAACACATATCTCGGCGCTCCGATTTTATGATGCACCACCACAGATTTTGGGATTTTTTGGTACTGTTCTTGGGATTTTTGGAGTTGCATTTGTGAAAGCTCTGAATACAAGTTGCAATGGCAGTGCTCAACAGTTACAATTACTTGAAACAAGCCTGCATATGTTTGTGCAATTATTAAGAAAATGTGTGAACTGTCAGTGAACGTGCTTTGCAAAACGGTAGCGCATTTAACTTCATGCTGCTGACTGTTGTGCATCACACAGTTTGGACAACTTTGACAAGGAACTGCGTTTTTCTACAGTTTGACAGGCCTCTGTACGATGCATCTCCTGGCAGTAAAATGCGGCGCTGGTTCTTGTTAAACACCCGAGCGTCTGTGAGAAGCGACACTTCTTAAACGCGGCTTATTACAGTTATACTGCGTGGAATCTATCGACGATACGCTATGCATAAACTCTGCTCAACGTTATTTGACGTGTATAAGGAAATACAGCAGTCACAAATTATTGCAACGTAAAGGAAGATGACAACAAAAACAAATAAGCAAGCCAGACTCTTGGGCAAGTTTTCCTTTTACTTTCGGATTTGTCAAGATTTTAGAGGGAAAACTCGTTAAAACTACCAGCGCTGCAAATGGATAAAGCAACCATCAATTTGGACTTGATTACAGAAAATCTTAGCGTGCGTGCTTCCATCCTCTCGGGCCCCTGAACCTACCGGGCCCGGGTACAATGTACCTCTTGTACCCCCATCTCGTAGGCCCTGGTTGCCCCAAACTGCCCGCCCTGGGTCCGCCACTATTGGTAAGCATATGTGGGTGCTCACAGAATTTATGATTTAACAGTTGTTCACTTGTTCAATTGTATTCTTAACTTAGGGCCCCGCGCTGTTAATATGCTACAGGCCCCGCGCTACCTCAATCCGGCGCTGGTTACAACGCATATGCTGTTGATTTAATGAAGCGATTGGGCGTAATGAGGTAGTTGTCTACTCTTGTAGAGCCAAAAACCAAACTTAGGCCGTAATCTGTCACACTTTTTTAATTAGAATCTGGAAAATCAGCAATTCGCACAGCGAAAACATGAGCTGGTCGAGGAAGTCCAGCGGTTGCGTATTCTCGATCTATACCTTTAGCTAGTACTGCGAAATGTACATTGTATGGAAATTAGTCTACAGCAGGAGTGACGCAACACAAATTGCATTTTCAGGCTTTGGCAAAAGCTCAGATGAAAAAAGTCGAGATATTGGCTCAATCGGAGTAAGTTTCGAGTCGCGCTCTTGCCTGACTTTTACCTTTTCGAAGGGATGCATGACATGAGTAACTTTGTTTTGGAAACATCAAACATAAGTTGGGTTAACATTAGTCACCAATGGTTGACACACGTAATGACTTGTGGAGTGCCTGTCTAAAAAATAGGTATCATTATACTTTGGTACGCGCATTAGATACTACTTAAAAAACTTTGTTGAATTTTTTACTTCTGCTTGCCATTTACGATACTAATTTGTTACTATGCCTTACTACACACGTTGTTATACAGTAAATAAGAAAAAATACTTGAATTGACACGGCAGCAAGGCATGACTCGACTCGACTCGGATTGACTCGTCATGGTGAAGGAATCAAACCGATTTAACACGAAGCATGTTGCAAGATAGTGGGATTTTACTAGACTCGGAAGGGTTGGAATTCGGAGTCGACTTCCAGATTCATTATCATAACCATCTCTGGGCGTGAAAACTCGCAAGGACTAAGCTGCCAGATTATGTTGTGAATGGATGTTAGGACATGCACGTTGATGTGGAAGTTCAATGGCTGCTGTTTGTGTCCCTGACGAGTGATTACTATGAGAGCTCAGCTTCACAACAATGTGATGAAGAAACAAGGGTCCGGTTTTGAATGTTACGTTCAGCGAACCCAACCACCTTTCCGAAAAATTCAGTGGTCGTTTTGATATTAACAGTTTGCTAAAAGAAGAGAGTGGTCGACCTGTACTGATGTTAACCCAAACGAAATGGAAAATATTTTTATAGAGGTAGGATGCAACAACGCGTGCACTTGACTTACGCAAAACGTTTTTTGTACAGCGATTTTCGTAAATCAATCTGGTGCAACGATTCTGGGGAACAAACGTTTGAATAGCATTTTGCATTGTCTCTTTGATCTACGGTATTTTTTGCAACAGACGTTCACATTGAAAGGAATGCGGAATTGTCGATTGACCATTTTACTTGCATCTGAACAAGCCGATCTCTTGAAAACCGTTGGAACCAAGAACAAAAAACAAGTGTTTGAGAAAATCCTTTATAACCTCGGGTTTGTCTTCGTTCCGAAACCTCATGAATTAAACTAAAGCGGAAAAGCAGCGGTGGGGTCCAGGTGCGTGATCGTGTTGGCTCAATTATATGATCTTAATTTAATTACAATTACAAATACTCATTCACATTGCACTTTACATTGCAATGAAACAAGTAAGTCTCAATCACCATCATATTTACGATTACGTGAAAGGGTGTACTTAATTGAAACATCCATCTTAATAATAAATTGCAGTTGGTCCAACTCTGACTCAGGCACGTAGCCAGAGTTGAAAATTTGGGAATCATGTCTTTTTTAGGGGTGGCAAAAATCTTTTGTTGGAATCAAATACCAAACACACAATAATTTTTAGGTTTAGCCAACGTTTTCTATTCAAAAGCGAAAACAATCTGTGCCTCTTATGCTGCGTGCGTAACTACTCTACCTCCGCTTTTACCCAAGTACCTGCTGTCGTTACTGAATGTCATTTGAGACTTCGCTGACCCTCAAAATCTGTACTAAAGAACAACGCATGGGCGTCGGAAGGATTTTTTCCAGGGGGGGGGACGAATAGCGGATTTTTTCAGAGCTTGCCATAAAGATTTTTTCCAGGAGAGAGCCAAAAGTGGTGAAATTTCATTTTTCACTCTCCAAACTAAGAAAACCTTTTTTGCTGAAAATGTAATAGCAAAATGTCAAATTTCAAAATCCAGGGGGTTAAGGCCCCCCTTCTGCTCCATTCCGACGCCCATGGTACAATGTTTTACTTTTTAGGACGTATACTAGTAGTTTTGTGGACAGAACTACAACCCATTTATATTCACAATCATCAGACTGAGAATAATGCGCTACGCGATGAAGGAAGTACTAAGAGACGTACAGAGTTCTACGACGCAATGAATAAGCACATGCTACGCATTTTTTGTTAGAAATGTCCGAAACGAGTTTGGGGTCACAAAAACTTGAGGGGAAGAATGCCCCTTGCGCTTACGGACTCCCTCTGACTTATGCACAATTACAATCACACGCACAGCATTTCTGAGCCATTTCGCTGTTGATTGCGGCAGGTTACATACCAGGGACGGATGCAGCGAGTAAGGCTGGGTGAGGTGGCGATTTCAGTAATATTTGGCAGTCAAGTCTCATAACAACTTTGCTACTGTAAGAGAGATGAATAAAACTTCACAGCATTGTTGTGACAAATCAGTGGACGACAAAATTGCCGATAATCGCGAATGGTGTTTTCCGAATTGTACAAAACTACAGTGAATAAAGTTACTTTCGTAGGTTTTAGGGGGAGCAATCTTCCCAATCTCACCCCTCCTGGATCCGCCCCTGTTACATACATGGCAGTGCTGCACTTATTTTAGTTTTCCAATTGTTCGAGCTTTGCCAGGTTGCTGAACACAAAATGTTAATTCAATGAGTTTAAAAATGTTGGCAAGTTGCAGATACATTTATACGAAAACAAGACGTCGCGATTGTGATAGTAATCACGATTAAATGACAAAGGTAAAATTACTTGCATTCAGCTCAATTACAAATTGTAATTGCATTAACTTTGGTGCGTAATCATATACGCACAGGCCAAAGGGGGAGCCAATGAACACCTACAAAAATTCCACATGAATTTCGGCAGTTTTTCACCACCATGACGAATGTTTGCATTATAGTTAAAAATAAATTTTGCAAAACACATGAAATTTTGAAACGAGCCAGTGAAGATTAAATGAAGATACAAACTATTGAAAAAACAGCATAAGTTTTTTTCAGTTTAGCACGGAGTGTCTTTTCTGGAAATGTACTTGTGGAAAACGCGAAAGGCATGTATTATAGGTAACATGCACTCGTTTTCTAAGACAGTGCATCTTTTCTAAAATTGACATGCACTAAGTATAATACAAAGTAATCTTTACTGCAAGTCACCATTGTCTCTATATCTACTTGCAACAAAGTAATTTCATTTTTGCGGAAAGTCATTGTCATCTTTCCGTTAAGCATGAAGCGTAAGCAATTATTTAACCTTCTCAGCCAACTCAACATATACGCAGTTTGAACTTGCAATTAGTGCTCCGAGTTTGTTTGCTCCTTTTTGAAGAAAAAATTGCTGTATATTGTTTGTTTTTTTGCAGATCAGCAACGCGGTGCTCAGAAAGCTTTGAAGAATACTAATGGGCCAAAGAAACATCAGCAGGCAAGGGTGGTTTACAAAATGGTCTTGGCAGAACATTTTGAAGTGGTTGAGTTCAGCTTAACCGAGAATTCATCACAGCAAACAGGAAATATATAAATAACTATAAGTAATAATTGTAAATATAAGTTACCCAAGTTCCGAAATCAAACGTTACATAATTAGTACTTTAACGCAAGCCTTGCTGCGATTTTCCTTTTTTCCTTCAAACATACTGTACAAACAAATGGTCTCGATGTTTTGTGAAACAAGCGTGGTTCGAATCCTGTAAAGTGCAACCGAGTGCAACGGGCTTAGGAATGCAGCAAGAAACCACATTCAAAAAAATAATCTATTTGTATGTCTGATAACGTCGTTTTTCTTGTTACGTTCCGATGATTTACTTCCATGCAACCGAGTAAGAAACGAATAATGGGGAACAGACCGTGAGAAAGCAGAATTAAGTTGGTGTGGGGAAATTTCATTTTGGTTTTGAGTTAATTTTCGTCGTGGCCGAATCGCAAGTATTTTTTTCACGAAATCTGTGCTCTAGCGTTTGCGTTTATTGCTGCGTTTTTGCTCTCAAATATTGGGAAGAAGGCTGCATTTTCAGTCTGTTCCTGACTACTTACTTTATCAAACAAGCAATCACGTTACTAGCGTGCAACTGAGCAGGAAAGAATAATTTTGACAAACTTTTCTTTTAGTCTTACCTGACGTTGAAATTCTTAACAGCAAGGTACAGCGTGTGAAATGACTTTTTTGGAAAATGCCATGCGAGGGAAAAAGGAGGAGTTTGATTTGAGCACGAGCTTGTCATAGGAAATTGTATTTCTCCAGCAGTGTCCTTGACGAACACGGTTTGGAATAAACCTGTAAAACAAATTAGTTAATTTTATGTTTAAAAATATCCAGCAAATTTTTCTGTACTACAATTCTGCCCCAGGTCTAGAATCAAATACATCAAAATAATCAAGTGTTCCGTGAACACTCTTTTTAAAAAAATATAACATAGAACATCGCATTTATCTGAGAAAAAATGAGCTTCGAACGTTTGTCAGTCTTGGTATTTCTTACGATTTGGGTCACTTTTTGCCTGTCTGTTACTGTGAATGAGGTGCAGAAACAGCTTTCTGAAGCGGTCAGCCTTACAGAAACACTCAGTTGCGGTCATTTCGCAAGAGGCCAGACGTGTATCACACAGTACGCATACATATCGCTATGTTCTGAACTGAACAAATTGAAGGAAACAAAAAATGCATTGGATAAAAAGACATCGAAACCTCTCGTGCTACAGCAACTGATGAGCAGAGGCAAGTATAACTTGTATTAACCTCAAATAATTTGAAACGTTATGCATGATGTTGCAATATTGTGCAACGTTACTTAAAAAAACAGAAATGTCTGATAGTTTTTTTGGATGTTAAAAGAGAATTTGCTTGCAAGCATTTTCGATTGTTCCATTAAAAACTAGGGACCATCGGAAAATGATATACAGTTCACCCAGAAACGCAAAATAAACCAAGTTTACGGAGCTTTGCGAATTAGGCGAGGGCCACACGTGGCCGAACCCGCATTTCAGTGAAATCGCAAGCTTGTATCTTTCTTGCCGGAAACTATTGATCCAAACCGGTATCAAGTGTAAGGATTGAATTTTTCTTGCAAATACTATTCAGCTTCTCTTCACGTTCTATCATAGGTGGCGGAACCGGGGAAGCCCGCATGGGCCTAGGCCCCCCACTTTTATTTTGGAGGGGACCTGGCCCCTCTACTTTTGAATGTCGAATTTTGCCTAAGTAAATTAGGTAACACAATTAGTATTGGGTCCATTGTTAAAGTAATTCGTTTAATGAAAAACATGTTGCAGAATTTTGGCAGTATTTTGTCGCTATTACTGCAATATGTTATCTGTAATTTGGCAGGATTTCGTAGGCTATTTGTTTGGTAAATGACACCGTGCACAGTCTGTCGTCCTGCTATGGCTTGCTTACCTCATTGGTGTTGTTCAACAATGTTGCCAGATGGTGTAACACAACACAATTTTTTACAAAAATGGTGTAACTTTACATGTTTATGTCCATGGGAAAAATTGTTTCCAGGGGGGGAGCACTAGTGGATTTGTCCAAAAGTTTTTCTAGGGATGGGGGCCAAAAGTGGTGAAATTTGGTTTTTACCACTCGAAACTAAGAAAACAGCCTTTTTTGCTGAAATTTTCAAATTTGTGGCCCCCTTCCGACACCCATGCTTGTGTGTAGGAAAAAGTTCGTGCCACACACTAAAAATTAATGTAATTTCAAGCGTTTTAACACCATCTAAAAATAGTGAAATTTTGCTGATTCTTATACGCAAAATGAAATATTTGACAGATCAATATCAATTGTGTTTTTGTTTTTGCATTGGCAACACCAAATAGCTATATTTTATTTCTGCATTGGCAACACAATTGGCATCCTTTCAGACAGATTGCCAGTTGCTGCATACGGTTTGTCGTGTCTTTGCATTTAGGTATCTAATGCCTTTGTAGAATGAGTATTCAGTCATGTTACTTCTCTGTTCAAGATGTGGAAAAGTTTTGAGTTTAAATGTGTTAAAATTGTTGACTTGGGCTCTTTTCTTTGTACCTTGTCACTGTTCATATATTTTCGTTTCATGTCTGGTCTTTCACGTTCATGTTGCAGGTGACATGAATAAAACAATATCGTTCGTAACAGGCGTTCTCTCGACTTCGTTCGCTCGCACTTTACTCGGGCTCATCCATTAGAGGCCGAGCTGCCGGACGATACAAAAAGTAATTTTTGAAACATAATTAACATCCGATTGGATGTTTTTTGAAGCAATGGATTTGCATGGAACATTGGATTTGAAATCCAATCCCATGGACAGTTCCCATTTTGAGAGTAATTTCAAACGAACAAAAAATTGTCCAGCAACTCGGGCTAATATGAATGAGCCTAGTATACTCAGAGGGCTTATTAGCGTTATCATTGCTCTGTGACATGCGTTGCTCAACAATGGAGAAGTTATCATGAGAACTTCTCATTCATTGAACTACGTTATTCACGTCACAGAGCAAAGATAGTACCAGCCAAAATGAGAGCAAATGGAAATTTCAGTGACGCAAGCGTCGAACAGTTATAGTAAGTCAGAATAATCGTATGAGCCCGAGTGACGCTGTTGACCTGGGCCGCAGCTGCAACAGCCTGTTTGAATTTCAGGTGGTTAACCGATGCGTTGTCATAGTGGTGTAATTTTGTCTAAATTAGTGTAACTTGTATCTTCATATGGTGTATAGGAAATGACGTCATATTTCAATGCTTGTGACGTCAGTTGCCAGTTCAAACCGCAAAAATTTTCTATAGTTTTTTGACGTGCACTTGTACCCCTCCACTTTGAAAAAGATTTCACCACCCGTGCGTACTGTTCCGGTGTTTTGAAAAGTTTATTTTCTCTGTTGTATTGATAAAAGATGAGCGAGACTGCTCGCTATGAAAGATTTCATGATCGATCTGCTATTTTCCACTATATTAGACAAGATTCACTTCAGTCTTCCGATTGTGTAAAGGAATGTTGCGATCCACAAAGGTTTTAACTTCGAGAAAGTAGGTTATGATTCTACTGTTTTTAGAATAAAGCGTGCCAATCAAGGGATTGCCCAAGATAGAGGCACCGCTGATTGTATGGACCAACAGTTAAAACTTCCTACAGAGCCTGATTTCAATAAAACATTAAGCGCCATAATCTACAACATAACGGTTTCTTACAGCTCCAGTAAAAAAGGCCGTGTACTCATGCACGACAATACCTTTAATTGTCTAAGATGAAGAAATACAAACACTGCTTGATTGACATAGGTCAAATTTAAATAAAAGAATGGCATTAAGAACTTGCAATAGTACAAAAAGAAAATAGCGAGCTTTTAAAGCAAATAATAATATCAACAAACTCGAGTTAGAAACTGTTTTTTTTCGTACTTCTGGCAACACAATTTCACCCATTGTTTGGATAAAGCGTAAATCTTAGATTTGTTCCAACACTGTTTACGCCTCTGCACACCTCCGGGCACGAAAAAGGTTGCAGTGCTGTTTTCGTCAAATCCAAATAATGTTTTCATCCATTGAACATATATTTTTTTGCAAAAGGGACCTAAATTAAACGGTAGCACATAAAACACTACAACTGTTTTTTTTTCTTTTAGCAGATTGTTCACAATTCTACGAACATGGTTATCGGTCTAGTGGAATTTATCCCATGTGGTTAAAACAAGGATATCGGTTTGCTTCATTTTACTGTGACATGGAGACCGTTAGTGAATTGACCAACAAGTTGGGATGGACCGTTTTACAAAAACGATTTAACGGTATTGAAAACTTTGATCGTAATTGGAATGAATATGCAAAAGGTTTCGGAACTTTGGATGAAGAGCACTGGGTTGGATTGGAAAACATTTTCTCATTGACAAATCAAATGCCTGCGAAATCAAGCCAACTTGCGTCGAAAACACCAAGGTTAAGGTTCGATTTGGAAGACTGGGATGGATTGGAGCTATACGCTGAAGTTAACGGATTTTCTATTGCAACAGCTGAACAGCAATACTACATCTTCGATATGGGTCCGGCATATGGGCCGGCGACGTACATAGGAGACGACTCGGTTCCACTTTATCACTTCGATTTTAGTACAGTTGATAATGATAACACGGATAGCAAATGTCCACTCAAACGCAAAGGAGGATGGTGGTTTCCTAAAACTTGCGGTTTATCCAATCTAAACGGTCATTACTCGAAACATAAATCTACAATGAAATTCCACACTATTTCTTGGCATACTTGGCCCAGTGATTACGGAATACGCACAGCGTTGCGACGAGTATCTATGAAGGTTCAATACTGAATACTAATATCATACGCTTGACAACAATGCAAGGTCAAGCAAAACATCCGGGTGAGTTTGCAACATTTGCTTGCATTTAACAATGTAAATAGAGTGAAATTAAAATGTTCATGAAATTACTACTCTTATTGAGGCAAATCGTTTTCAAAATACAGCTGCGGGCAGAAAATTAAACAGAGAGGAATTTCGAAAATCTGCAGTAGCCTATGCAGAGCAGTGCAGCGAAATAAGTTGCTACGTCCTATATTTTGATTTTGTCCAATAATTTTCACATAGGAAAAGCCACAAAACCAAGCAAAAATCATTTGTGCTTAGCGGTACGTTTTAACCCGTACGTCATTGTGTTTTGCCGGACTACTTAAAGTCAGAAGAGAATTTGAAAATTGAAATCTGCATGACTGGCTAAAGATGGATAAAACACAAAGTGAAACTTTTGCTACATTAACGTTGCTGATACATTATCTTTCGTATTCTGTTCCTCAGCCCAGTATTCTTACTTAGCATGCATAGTAAAACAGAATTTTTCGCTTATTTTGACGTTTGGATGCATATTAAGTCAGCATAATTTTTCGACCTGCTTGTTGTTGCCATGGCATTATTCGACTAGATCTTGCTTGGAAAAAAGAAGTTCTTTGTGCAAGTCAGAAAACAGTGCAAACTCTCCACATCATTAGGTTTGAGGTCACCTTTTGTTAGCAATGCAGCATAATTGCCAAAGCCACGTATGAGCATCCAACGGTTTTCATTCGCACGTTGGCAGAACCGTGTTTTATTGTTCATCATTAAAAATCAATAGACAAGGGGGGAAGAATGAAAACGTTTGTAACTCAAAAATGCAAAATGTGAATTTCATACAGCTTACAGTAGCATCTTTTCGAAAAATTCCTGAATAAGATAATTTGAAATGAACATTCTACGTCTCGAAACACGGCTTTGCACATGCAACGCTTGAAATAGTCAAAACGTGACTGACATTTGACAAACTATATAAATGGAACCGTAACTTTCAGTTTTTGCAATTTTTCCTGTTTGACAATAAACAGAACTTTTTAAAGACTTGCTGTTTTCCAAACGTTTGTTGGTGTAAAAACGTATTTCAGATTGGTATTTTCATTTCTGTTTCTGGCAATCTACCTCCATTCATACTGGTAGCAAAAAGAGTTTGCGAGATAGTTTTACAAGCGCAGTCATTTCACCCAGTAGCACACAAACATTGGGTTAATCATATGAGCATGAGACTGGATCCAGGACGGCATCAGCCAGCCATATTAAACTTGTTAACCAACTTAGGGATTGGGGCCCCCTAAATGTTGGGGACCCCTGACTGCATCCCAGTCAACACCCCCCAAAATCCGCCACTGCGTAGTACGCGTAAGAACTGGGCAATTTAACACGTCAATGTTAAAATCTTACATTAAACGACTCTAAAACAGGTAGCTAATGTAGTGCTATTTTTGCTTTTTTCTTTTTTTACCAGATTGTTCAGAATTCTATGAACACGGTTATCGGTTCAGTGGAATTTATCCTTTGTGGTTGAAACAAGGATATCGGTTTGCTTCATTTTACTGTGACATGGACACCATGAGTGCATTAAACAACAAGCTGTGATGGACCGTTTCACAAAAAAAGATTTAACGGCGTTGAAAACTTTCATCGAAAATGGAATGAATACACAAAAGGTTTTGGAACTTTGGATGGAGAACACTGGGCTGGTTTGGAAAACATCTTTTCACTGACAAACCAAATAGCTTTGAAATCTAGTCAACCTGAGTCAAATACTCCATGGTTAAGAATCGATTTTGAAGACTGGAATGGATTACAGATGTATACTGAAATTATGGGATTTGCTATTTCTTCAGCTGAAGAGCGATATTTCACCTACGATATAGGTCCGGAGAATGGGTCAGCAACATACGTAGGTGGCAATTCGGTTCCATTTCATCGTGGTAAATCTAGTACAGTTGACAACGATAAGACAGATGACAAATGTCCATCTAAACGTAAAGGGTGGTGGTGTTTCAATAATTCATGTGGCGTATCAAATCTAAACGGGTATTATGCAAAACATAAATCTCGCATGGAACTCCACTCTATTTATTGGCATGCTTGGCCTAGAGTAAACGGAGTACGCACAGCGTTGCGACGCGTATCTATGAAGGTTCAGTATTAAACTGTAAACATGACAACAACGCAAGACAAAGTAAAATACCCTCCTGGATGTTCAACATTTGCTTGCATTTAACAATGTAAACAAAACAACCAGATGTTCATCAAAATACTAACTGTACATGCGAACATTTTTCAAAAGATAATCACGCAGAGGAGTGTCGAAAACCTGTGCAATTAAAGCATTGCTGCGGCATAGCAATTGGTAGTTGTTACAATTTGCGTTTTTATTCAGAAATTTTGTAAAACCTGAAAAGCCAAGCAAAAATCGTATGTGCTTGGTGGTACGTTCACGGATGGCCAACCAGTCAGAGACCAAGAGCCACATTTCTTACTGCGTCATAGCAAAGAGCCACAGCATGCTGTACACATGGCCATGGGCTCACATGAACGTCAGCCCATCGCTTCATCACTCACACACACACCTTTGCTCAGCTACATTTGTTGTAAATATCACACACCAACATGACAGAACTTTGCAAGCCATTCATTGTTATGCATGTTATTTAGTGGGACTTCTGGTAATTACGTAACAGCCGCATGAAACCGGGCAAAGAGCCGCATGCGGTTCGCGAGCCGCGGGTTGGCCACCCCTGCGCGTCCAAAGTTTTTAGCCGGGAGTGTATGTTACGTGGCTTAAAAAGTCTACGTTATTTTGACGTTTAGAAGGACAGAAGTTCAGCATATTGACATTTGGAAGATCAAAAAATTGGTATAATTCTTCGACCTGCTTCTGTTGCCAGGGCATTTTTCGAAAAGATGTTGCTAACCAAAAAACTGAATGCAAGTCATTGAAAACTGTAAGCTTCCCACACCAGCATGATTACTGATCTTTGCAACATCATCCTGATATGCAGCTCCGCGTTAGCTGATAAAACGGGTTATAGATATTGCTGTTCGAATTCAACGGATAAGGTGGGCAGAAAGGAAGGTGATTTCACTTAAAAAATGCTAAAAATTGCGAAGTAACAGCTTTAAAAAAAAAATTTTGCGAAGTTGCCTAGTGGATCAATTTGAACTGCATAGCTTGTAGCTTCAAAGGCAGTTTTGCGTATTCAATTGCTCGAACTAGTCAAACAAGTTTTGACTGATTTGATAAATTACACAAAATGGAATCGTAATCTTTTATTCTTTGGACATACTTGTTTACAAAAGCATGGCGTGATTGGTGAATGCTATATCTTCTATTGGAAAGTGTATCTTGTTTGTGATTGAGAAAGTCAGCATAGCTCACAAGTAACAACCACTCATGTCGGCAGGTAAAGATGACCAATATTATGTGAGCAAAATATACAGACCGCATGTACCGTTTTCCAAGTCTTCGGTATTACCTGACCGCGTGCTCCACTCACAGTGCCACTTCGCCGGTGTTCGATAATTCATTTTAAACGAAAATTGGTTAAATCTGTCACTACTCCGTTGATGCACGTTTCAAATTAAATCCATGCCCATCAAAAGTTGTTAATAATACTATTCGCTTGCCACGAGTAATTGATCAGGCATCAGATCAGACACAAAGATGAAAAAATGGATATTTTTTATTCTCATTTACATAAAAAATCACAATGCGCCACAAATTCTTTTGTTTGGTGAAATCAGATGAAATCATAACTTTTTGACAAAGGCTATGCAAAAATTTTGGACTTCACAGTTTTTCGGACAAGTTCGGACAGCCACTAAATTTTTTAAAAGTAGCTATAACTTTTTTGATGATAGCAGGTAAAATTACATGGGTTTTTGATATCCTTGGCATTTAAAATATTGGAATTGATCACCTTTCTGGCATTGCTGGATAATAAAGAAAAGCTTATCAATGTTGCTACGTAGTGATTTCTAAAAAACACCCCCTCACAACCAGAACCGTGGCCAGAAAGTTTTCAATAGGGGGCTTTGCCTTTCTGCGGGGGGGCTTGACACTAAAAATTGACAAAAACTCAACTGATTTATAGTGTTTTATGTTTCAATTTGGAGGGGCTTGGAGTTTTGTTTGGGGGGCTAAGCCCCCAAACGCCCCCCCCGTGGCGACGGGACTGCTCATAACTCATGCACCACACATCCGATTTACAATCGTTTTTTAGTTGAGCTTACAATTTTTTAAACAAAAACTCATCAATAAACTGTACAACTCCAAAACCGTGGTTGGCTCACTTTGTTGTTTTATAGTGAAATGACCCCATACTGACCTTCCTTGATAACTATTTCATGCAGGCAGGGCAAACACATGATGTGATAGAGCAAGTATGAGATCACATTTGGATTCAGCGCTTCGATGCACGCATCCTAAATCATTTGTCAATACATTGTACATGCAGGAAAAAAATTTTTTGACCAGTAATTGTTGTTTTCTTCTAAAGTCTGAATTGTGCTTAATCTCAAGGGTCAAGCTTACATTTTTGCAAGCTGTTTAAATTTTTCATTTTTTGTTAAGTTCGTTGTTTGTTTGCGGCTTATTTTTTAAAGTTATTCTTCTCGTTTCTGGAAAATGAACACTTTCTATCCTTCGTTCAGCCAATTTTCACATTTTTCTTCAATTAATGAACCCCTATTACCATGGTTTTGACGTATGGCGAACCAGCCATTCCGAAAACAAATGTCATGCTTGAGCATTTGCCTACCATTGGAGGTAGCGACTAGAAATAATTTGCTTGACGTTTGACCTTTCCATCATAGGCAGTATTGGATGAAGTGAAAAAATTATAAAACGGCAAAATCTGACCTAAGTATCTCTTAAAAAGACTTTAAGAGTTTTACACTTCATAAATGCGCTATTGAGGAGTAGGTGAAGGTAAGCAACTTGTAACATGGAACAGCGTGGTCCAACTACACCAAATCTGTTGAATTCGTGGCCAAATGAAACCAGTTGGAGTTTTAAATTTTGGGCATTTCCGAAGTTTTGGAAAATAGCGTTGTAATAAGCCAAATATTCACATATTTCTTACTCATAGATCTGTCGACAAACAATTAGCCATTCCTTGTTGGTTAATTCCCAGATGGATTTAGAAACTAAATAAGTTTTACCCAAATGTTCCGCCAAACATCGCACATGGTAAACACCAGTAACAAAACAACCCTGTCCGCAGGTGTTTAATGTTTATCCATAATAAGGAACGCAAAGACATTAGCCAAAATCTAGTCAGTGCCACTCGCAAAATTGTTCATCCCACAACTGTGGCGTTGAACTTCATCTGTTGAGAAAAACTATGATTTCAATATTTTCTATCCAGTTACAGCTTAAAAGTACGAGCAATCTCGGATAAAATGCAAATTTTAATTTTGCCCCAAGCACCACAGCTGAGGAAATGGCTGACTTTGCTTTTATTTGATTTGCTTCACGACGCGTCATGAGCTAAGTTTTGGTGCTTTGGCAAAATGGGCCAGCCAGTATTGGTCACAAAGGAAACAATTCTAAGACACCTTTATCGTGATGTAGTATTCTGCTTCAGCCGACTTACCTGAGGGAAAAATGAGACAGCTGCTCCCACGAACGAGATGATGTACATAGACACCCATATCCATGGGTGTTTTATTTATAACAAAAAAACAAAAGTAAATGGCCACCACAAACTCAGTTAGCGCCATATGTGAAATTGCCTATCCTATAACCGACCCATGATACTTTTCTGTTATTATCCAGAAACATCAGCCCCATCAATGCCTCTCTAGCTAATGCTTGAAAGCACAAACAGCTGCAAGCGAAACACAGCCTTCAGCTTTGCCTCATATGCCATAGCTAAAGAAATGCCTGGCTTCAATTTTATTTGGCTTGTTTCAAACTGGTTTTCAAAAAAAGCTATGGTGCGCTTGCGTAGTGGGTCAGCAGGTGGTAGTTGCAAAGAAAGAAACCAATGCTATAATGTTGAATTCTGCTTTAGCCGACTTACCTGTGGGAAAAAATGAGACAGCTGCTCCCACGAATAAGATGATAGGTGGTAGTCTTGTCGGAATCATGGTGGACCACTGCAAAATAATGATTATATCAGAGCCATGGGCAGCCAAGCTCACATAAAAATAGCCTGCCTTCAGAGATTTCGGAGTAAGAAATTGAAGAGCAGCATCGTGAACAATCATGGAGGAACAATTCGACACACCTGTAATAGGCTGCTGGCTATTTCTGGGCTCAGAGACATTATGACACTTCTAAAACCATTGAAGTGCCGCGCCCGCCTCTTTCGTGCAAGATGCTCATCCACTTTGCAACTCCATAACTCGTCAGCTGATTGAGTTAGAGAGCTGTTCAAACCATCTACAGATTCGGGAGTCTTCTCGTTAGATTAAAAAACAATTTTTTAGTTTTGAGTGTTGGATTTCTTGTGAGTGACGTCATAATGAGGGCATGTTTACTCGCTTTTCTGGCTGAGGTTACCTGGCCCTGGGTGCCAACCCAACGAGCCATATTTTTGGCTGAAGTTTTTTTGGAAACTAGGCTATCATCCGAGTCTTCAGAGCGCTTGATGGGCTTTCTAGCATATCTGGAGACAAAATTATGGCTCAAAAAGCAATAATTGGGTAAAATTCAAGTCCCACAAAAGGTAACCTTGACCATTTTGGCTAAAGGCCACAACTCGCCAGCCGACTGAGCTAGAGAGTTCTTCAAACCCTCTAAAGATGGGTGAGGTCTTGCAGTTTAGAATAAAAAAATTGTAAGTTTTGGATGTCGGGTTTTTTGTTGATGCTGACATGATGGGAGTATGCTTATTTGCTTACATTTGGATGACGTCATCAGGCCCTGGACACCAACGCCATTGGCAATTTTTTGACTTGAGTTTTTATTGGAAGCTAGGCTACGATACGAGTCTTTAGAGGGTTTGATGGACTTTCTAGCGTTTCTGATTCCAAAATTACGGCCAAATAAATGCATATTAATTAGGGAAATCCCCCTAATCCCTTAGGGAAATATTTTTATTTTGCGTTTTTTTGGTCATAATTTTGGCACCAGAAACGCTAGAAAGTCCATCAAGGGCTCTAAAGACTCGTATCATAGCCTAGAATCTCATAAAACTTTGAGCCACGAAATCGGTTCAGTGGATCGGCCGATGACGTCATCAACCAAAACTCCAAACCCAAAGCATAATTTTTTTTTATTCTAAACCACAAGACTTTCCGAGTCTTTAGAGGGTTTGAACAGCTCTCTAGCTCAATGTGCTACTGAGTTATGGCTGACCAAAACTTGCCCTGAGAGGGCAAATCATACCTTTCGAGGAACTTTTTTATTTTTGTCAAAAAGTGGATTTTTGAGCCATAATTTTGGCTTCAGATATGCTAGAAAACCAATCAAAGGCTCTAAAGTCTCGGATCATAGCCTAGTTTCCAAAATTAATTGAGCCAAAAAATGGCTCGTTGGTTGGTGCCCAGGCTAAGGTAAACTTGGCCGAAAGGGAGAAAACACGCCCCCATTATGACGTAACCTGCAGAAAACCCCAAACCAAAACGAAAAATTTTTTTAATCTAAATTAGAAGACTTGCCGCATCCTTAGAGGGTTTGAACAGCTCTCTAGCTCAATCGGCTGGCGAGTTATGGTGTTGCAAAGCTCTGCAAAAAAGTGGCACCTGCGGGACTTAAACGGTTTCAGAGAGGGCCGCGTTTCAGCAACCAATTGGTTTTGCACCAAGAAATAAGTAGACATTTCAAAGCATAACGAACTTGACCATTTTTCTACAGACTTCGACCGCACATCACGTGAAATCATTTTCAATTTTGCTTGGCGATCAAATACTGTGGCTCATGCACGCTTCGCATTAAACCGAGTTAAAATTCAGCAATAGTTACAAAAAACAGCTCGTAAACGCTATGTTTGAAAACAATAGTTTTCTGACCATTCCGCTATTATCTGGAAAAGAACATCCCAGTACCAAAACGATTTCCAGAAGAGTAACATACTGTTGATTCTCGATTGTCGTTTATAAATAAAGCAATCAACTTAAGAGTTTCGAAGCTGTAGCGAAAAAAAAGCAAATTTGTGGGTTTCATGACTTATACAAATTCTTCGTCAGATAAAACACATTTCCCATTGTGGCTAAGAACGTCAAATTGTTTGCGTGGTCTTAACCTCGTTCTAATAAAATGTTCGCAATTTTTCTTGTCAATGATGTTGATTTTTCCATGATTTTTACGTACGGAGACAAAACCAAGCAAAGTCGTAGATGTAGTCACTACACCTGGCCCTAAGACGACCTCTAGGCCGCTTTCCCGTGGGTTTAGCCCGCGAGACTTGCCTCGCCGGTCTTTCGTGGAACATTCGAGACACATGGCCGAACCAACGTAGCGTGGTTAGGTTCTCTCGATTCGGAGAAGTGGATCGTCATTCAGGGCTCTGCGAATTTCACAGCTGCACACTTTGTCGCAAAGTGTCACACCCAGGGGCGGATTAAGGTTGTGTGGGGCCCCTGGATGAAACTTAGAACGGGGCTCTTTCAGTGACGTAGCCAGCCTAAGAATTTGGGAGGGGCAAAATGTCTGATTTTAGGCGAATAACACTATTTGTTTGGAAAAACGCCTCTCAAAGCACAAAATGACTACATGTTCTAAAAATTTGCGGGGGAATTGCCCCTTTTGCCCCCCCTGGCTACGCCTATGGACCCTTTCTATATAACTGTCGTTAATAGGGAAAAAAATAGATGAACGAACTGAGGTATTTCCATTATTGAAACAAAAACACCTTGAGAAAAAAAACGAATCGTTAACTAATATGGACGTCACAATATGAACGAAACTCATTGATTCGAAGTCTCCATTTCTTGCTGGAGACTTGAAACCATATCGATAAATGTTCACAAAACACCGGTGGAATGTTTTGAATATACAGTGGCACCCCGTCGACGACCACCCCGCTATCACGACCACATT
>Ga0210059_1002859_pt1 | contig 27323 bp, 11 predicted proteins | sample Ectturendosymbi2_FD_188042 | JGI IMG/M metagenome (GOLD analysis project Ga0210059, IMG submission 188042) | Ecteinascidia turbinata endosymbiont from Florida, USA - Sample 2 (SPAdes) (version 2) | ecosystem: Host-associated > Tunicates > Ascidians > Unclassified | place: Key West, Florida... | reverse complement strand
TAAGTCCACATCAATGCTTGAATTAAATTTCTATCTGATTATAGGCTATCAAACAAAACTGTTCTCTAACACATATAGATAAAATCATAATCTGATCTTTGTACAATAATGGAAATTTTCCTATGAACCTCAATACTGCAATTGGCAAACATGCAACTGTTTTATTCTTCTGCAGTTGCAAGTTGCACCTATATTCAGCATACAAAGCCATATGATTGGCTGGCCCTACTGAGCAAACTATTTGATGAACATCGCTGAACGCCGGAGCGCACCACACTCAGCACCCGTCCGTGTACTGCGATCAGCCATTGCGTCACTAGCACTAATGTGATGCAAGTATTTGCAGATTTCTTCTGTGCGGCTGTTTATGTCACGTGGTGAGCGCGCTCCGGTTCACTACTAGGATTCAGCAAAACTAAAAATGACCTGCCTTAAACAACGATTTCTTTGAATTATGCCAGATTTATTCAAAATATAAAAAATATGCCAAATTATGCCAAAAATATTTTGGCAAAATAGGCCACAAATGTTTTTGCCAAAGGCATCAAAATTATGCCCGATTTTCAAAATCTGGCAAAAATTATGCCAAATTGGCAACGCTGTTCGCAGACATGCATCTGCTTACCGCGCCAAAGTCTACGAGCAAATGTTACGTCATACAGCGTTTTGTCGGGATTGTTGCACAACGGTCTGATTATTATGCATGAACTGGAAGGCTCTGTGCGCTGGGAGCAGGGCAGAGCATTTGCGTTAATCAAACAGGGTCAGAGACAAAGTAGCAACTTGGGTTTCCGAACGCTCCGTGCAGAGCAACAGCGCAACACTTTTATGAGAAAATATTGCTGATATGTATCGGCGGATTTTTGCCGACACGATACATCGGCAACATCGTCAAATCGGCCGATATATATCGGTGTGCCGATACATCGGTCGAGCTCTAGTAAGATGTATTTACACCACAAGCAAAAGAATTCAAACAGCACAGAGAGGAAATTGATGAAATTACAAAGGTGTCTTCTTTTAACAAAATTGCTGGCTTAACAGGGGAGAAACATAGAAGAGGGTGTGGGATTTAGACAAGAAAAAACATTTTGTGTGGATTCTGAAGGGAAACAGCGTGAGTTTTCTAATGCTCAGTGTCTTTTAAAACTTGTTTTCTTGGGGAATATAGCAGAAAAATTTAACTATCTGGATGCACTATTGCAAGCAGGGTTACGGTGTCGCAAGGAGACGGTGTTTTTTTGGGTCGAGTCGGAGTCGGATTCTTAAGAACACTAGAAGTCGGATTTTTTCATCCGACTGCGCAAGTCCAATTTAATCATTTATTACATCGCACTCCTAAGTTACTGTAGGAATCCAAACTCGTGCTTGTTGAAATGGTGCAACTTTTTTTGAAACTTTTAATGAAACAGAAAATTCTTGCTGTGCACCACAATTTCCATTGCTTGGTATTTGCTACAAAATTGTTGATAGCCAAACTTCATTCACGTTATGTAAAATTAAAGCGTTTGAAGCAAAGCTAAAATTTTGGCAAAGGCAGTTGCTCTAATATGTGTTTGACCTTTTTCCGTGTTTGCAAAGTGCACTTGTAAACGGTAAAAGTGATATGCTGATGCTAAATATGCCGATGAAATTGTAACGCTGCAACGTGAATTTGATCGCCGATTTCAGGATTTCCGTAATTTGGAAAGTGGCATAAAAAGGTTTTCAATACCCTTTGACATTGATGTTGCATCAGTACCAATAGATGTCCAAATGGAACACTGGTTCTTAATCGTTGGGGAACGCCTCCCAGGGGGAATCAATAAACTTCCAGGGCGCGCGAACCCTTACGCGCTTTAGAACATGGAAATTTTGATCAATACATTTACCAATAATACATTTGCTTTTACTGCTTATTAAAAGTCAGGGGGGCGTGAAACAAAGGACAATTACTTAGGGGAGGCGTGGTAGCGAAAATGTAAAGAACCACTGCAACGGAATTTATTGAATTGCAGAATGACTTCGATCTGATGGAAGAACTTTTATCAAAAACGTTTCTGTAGCTTTACAAAGAGTGTCTGCTAAGAACAAGATTTCCAAAGATTTCAAAACGTGTTCAAAATTGATTTGGGTGTTTGGAAGTATTTATCTTTGCGAACAATTCACATAAGATTAAATATTGTAAATCGAAGTGTCGAAACAGTATTTCAGATGCACATATGGACAATACTATCCGTATTGCAGCATCAAGCATGGGACCAAATGTTATATGCAACAAAAGAATCAGTTTCATAAGTCACATTGAAAATATGTTTCTGAACAAATAAAATAAATAGCAATACTGGTATACAGTACAAACGTGAGTGATGGTACTGGTGTTTTGTTTTTTTTAATACCGAAAGTAGTCTGGCCCGTGGACGCTGATAAGATTGCGAATTTGGCCCAGCATCCAAAAAGTTTGGGGACCACTGGGTTTAATAAATCTTTACTATACGTGAAAACTAACAACTTCTACCGCAGGATTTGAGATTAAGATCAACAATTTTACAAAATTGTGTCTCAAACTGAATGACACGCAATAGGTCTGTTTCAGCTGAAAAAAACGAATTACCTCGCTTTTTCCGTTGCGTAGAGTTAATTTTTGACTCTGCTATAGGTTTACATATTTGACACCAAGGCGTTCTTCACAAGGAGTGCGTTGTCTAACGGCTCATTCCTCGATTTTCGCCTATACGTCCACAAACGTGCTGTCTGTCGTTAGATTTCGTGTCACTTCTGAATTAACCCCACTTGAATAGAACATTTCCACAGAGTGGTACACTGTTTCTGTGCAAGATATACTACAAGCTCAAACGCGGTATCAGTGGCGGCTGAACTCTAGCCAGACAGTTATGATGGATTTTTTCTTGAAGAGAAATGTGATAATTAGCAAGTTATCATTCATTGCATGAATTCTTTTGTGCATCAGGTTTATTTCAACTCGGTATGTGTGGGTACTAGCGACCCCACTGAGATAACTCCCGACGACCAACTGTTTATCAGTCTCCATGCTCTGCCTATGTATCAGACAAAGACGGAGGACCTTTCAAAGTTGCAAATACTAAAAATTCCAGGTATGTTTTTGTGTCATTACATTTTTACGTATTTCTCTAAAGCGTTTTTATTTCTTGATTTAATTCAGTTTAAATTAGAGGCAAAGTAAAGTAAACGGCTCCTCCAAGGTCGATGTCCTCCGTCATCATGAAGACAATCGTCCGTAGCAGTCTTGTTGACATCAGCGTTGCTTTGCTGAATTAAAAAATAATTTTTTTCATTCCGACGAATGGGGTACGTCAAATTCCTGCGAAGGTGTTGGTGTACGACCTGGTATAACCTGCTACATGTGTTTTCATTTTATTTTGACTGGGTGGAAGTCTTTTAGTGAGGTCATTTCGGCTTCTACCGGCTGATTGAATGAAGGCGTAATGGATCGTAGCACCGCAGTCTAGTTACTTGCTCATTGCCATGTTGGAAGTGGTGCTAGTGACATCGCTTATTCTGGTCGATGCATCATTCAGCCTTGTAAACAACGTAGGACGTCTTAAAGTTTAAAACGTTTGTTTTTTCAGATTTAAAACAATACTTCCTGGACAAGCAGCCGAGGCATTTATATACTTAACTCCTGTTTGTTGGTTTAGCACATTGTAAATTATGATGGTCTGTGGGCTTCTCCGTGTAGGAACACTGAAAAGCTTGGGAATGTGGGAACAGAATTGTAAAAAACAATTGAAAGCTAACGCGAAACACAAAAGAGTCTTGTTGAGTTCACCATTTTTGGCAGGTTGTTCTGATGGCGAGAAAGAAATCAGCCATACTACGCAATGCAAGCAACGCGTCATGAAAGGTTATTTATATTGATTCCTTGATATGTGTAAACACTTTCAGTGGACTTTTGTGATTCAGTTGTTTTCTTTTTAGTGTCCAATAATGCTATGGATGCCAGCAAAAAGATTCAGTTGGTAAGATCGCGACGTGCGCTAACATTTAGCCGTCAGTTGGAAGGTTAGGTGTTCGACACACGACCACTGATTGAATCGCCGTAGCGCTCCTTGGGGAATGGCGTTCATCTCGACCGCCCTGGGAAGAAGTAAATTTCAGTCGACCTGCCGCCAATTGCCGTCACGGCATTCACATTAAAATAAAACTCCAAAAAGGTTGTCAAGCTCTTGCAGGCGCACTGTCGCTCGAAATATTTTATCACGTTTGGTTATCAGTATTTTCATGTTTTATTAAAAACTTGTCACTTTTTTTAGATTACGAATATGGGGATCATGAATATGATTACATTTTCTTCGAGAATCTGACAAAAGTAAAATCTGACCAAGGTTCGTGTTGCGAATGTGTTGGCCGTTGACTTTACACCATGAGTGCACAACCTTTCGGCCTTTTCGCATTACGTAGTTTTGTGAATTACGGCCGCCAGTGGCTCCTAACTATAAATTTTTTTTGCATTGTTGCTGTTTTGCTTCCACTCGTGTCTGCTTGGCTGATTTTTTACTAAGCATCTTAATGCAGTAGGCACGGCCGCATAAATTTTTATAGTAGGCCGCAGTTAACGCACCTCTCATTTACACGATGTTCTGCAAGTTGCTCGAAATCACGACAGTCAACAAGGTGATCTTGGTGTTTGCTAGTAAGTTGACTTAGGTTCGTTCGAATGTAAAGCTGCATTTATTCCAATAGAATGTTAACATCGATTTATGTGGCACTCTGAATATAGGAGATGCTTGTTTGGATATTATTATTTTGTCACACACTTTGTTCCCAGAGCTTCTACATACTATTGACTTTTTATGCAGATTAGTTTTGCTGCTGTTCGGTTTTAGTGCGGAAAAGTTTCGAAATCACAAAACATCGCGAGGTTGATTTCTTACAGACCCAAATTCTAATACTGATCGACTATGTTGTACAATGTACATCCAAGCAGTAGCGTAACTGACGGGGGGCAGGGGTGCGCGCGCCCCCCCCTGGCAGACTAAATGTAAAAAATGGACCCCCCTGCTAGCTTGTATTTCGCCATTTGGTATTCTTTTGATTTTTACCTGGTTTTTGTTTTTAGCGTTTTTCAAAAATATCGGAGTATTTTCCGTTGATTTCAGGTGTTGGTACAAACGAATCCAGTTCATCGCATAATCAGTTTGCCAAGATTTTTGTGTGCGTTTAACCGGAATATGCAATTATCCGTATCAGAAAAATATCCGCAAGTTTCCCGCCTAACGGCACAGGGGGCCCAAAATTCAGTCTCGTCGCCACGGGGGCTTTTGTGGGCTTATCCCCCAAACAAAGTTTTAACACCAAATTGAAATGTGAAACACCAGAAATCAGTGAAGTTTTTATCAATCCTCATTATGTTTTGTCCTGCAATTTATAGACAGAGCAATACCTGCCGCTGTTACCTAGAATAACTACGCCTGAATATTTTTGGTACGTTTGTGAGGTAATAAACGTATTTCAGGCTTGAGTGTAAAGCAGTGTTTCCCAACCCTACTAGGTTTGCGGGCGCGGCACCCAGTGGCGAACGCATAGTAACTTGATGTAAGATTTAGCGACGCTTTGAAAAGGGATTTATAATGATTTAATGCAACGTATTTTCTCGCGGCACCCCTTAGTATTGTAAATGGTATAATGGGCTGCAACGGAACTGTTCACACCTATTTGTAATTGTTTGGTGTGCAACTCCATATTTAGATAAAAATGTTTGGCATTATTTGCTTAGTAGTTGCCAAATGAATGTGGTTTTATCACTGGTGCGAAGCGATCAATGGTCTGCTCAAAAAATTTGGTTTTGGACCTACTACATTTGTTTTGTTGTTTACTCAGGCAGTGCCCAGACTTTACCCCATGCCCCATAAGTAAGTCAAGCATTTGGTGCTTATAAGAAGAGTGGAATTAATTTAGGAGTTAATTACCAGGATTCAGGCCTGCGGTGGGTCTTACAACAAATCATAGGCCTACCTTACTCAGTCACAAGCCAATGCTGGGTATCAATTTTGAATAGGATGTTACATGAAAAGGTGAAATTTTAATTTTACCCAATTGAAGCTCATTACATCACCCGACAAATATTTTCTGTTTTTGTGGAATAACGTATGAGTTTTTGGGAACTAATATCGCATACCAAACGGTGGCCAATGGGCCCCTTTCAGCAAAGTTTGCCCCCCTGGCTCAAACCTCTAGTTACGCCACTGCATCCAAGTATACGGAAAATATGCCTTGGGTGGTATACTGAACGTTATATATGCCTCAGGCCAAACAGAAATTTGTATTTCACACTAGCCTGGCCCAAACTTTAATAAAATGTTTTGCTGGTCCTAATATCGCCAGTTCCAAGATTCTGTAAGTTAGATCCGATTCTACTGCTGTATAATTTCTTGATTTCTGAATTAAACGGTTCAGAATCTATATTGTTTTAAAGATACAACCGTATAACATGTTTTTTTTCATGCTTTATATATTAGGATCAAACTTGGTGTACTGTCCTGTGTGTTGTTCAGAGTTATGTGATGACTTGACGCGTATTGGTCGAATGAAGCTGAGCTATATTCCGCTAAAATTGATAGTAGTTCTGCCTAAAAACGTTTTTTAAATCTTGCTACACAACATTATACTTTCGGATCAAAATCATCAAACCGTTTTGTTCACACGGGTTCCTTAAAGTGGCCAAATTTTCACTATACGTTTTTCACAACAAAATCCTTGCCACTATCGTCCACGTAAATGTTTGTTTTTCAGGAATCCAGTTCAACGTAATTCTTCTGGCAGCAATTGCCGCTGCGATTGGAGCTTCCGTGGCGGTCTTTGTACTGTGCATGGCTTACTGTGCTAAGTCTATCGTCAAGCCAGGTCTGTCCCAGCGTTTGGAAGTATTTGTTGTTTTAGTTTTAACACTCTATTAAAAATATATGTGACCAATCGAAAAAAACATCCCTGTTTATGTACGAGAACGGAATTCCTGCCCAACATCCGGAAAGGGCTTGTTTCAGTAGCCGGTTGTAGGGTATGCTTCTGTTCGCTCGACAAGGGTCACGGTACTGGCAAACAATAACTAATGTAATTACGTGAGACGTCAGTCGACTGGTTCGAAGCACTCTATCCTGATCCAAGATGTTATTAAATCTGTTTTATCCTTTCTGATATGAACCTTTCATGTCAGTTTGCAACTAGCTGTATGCAATCTGTGTGTGAGGTATTGCCTAATAACGTGTAAATCTCTTTCAGTGATTCAGGCACGAAACAGATATTTGGAGATCAGTCCTAAAGGTAACGTTAGTTTTTACCGTTACGCGCTTAAAGTTAAAAACATGTGGAATAACAGTGAACACCATGTAAAAGTGAAGTATCCGTGTCACCACGCTTCGCAGACTGGTTGTGGTTAAGTTTTACGGCAAACGAAGCATAGCAATTGACAGTGCCAAGATTTTGTAGAATCGATCGAAAAATAATGAGTGTCACACGGACACGCATTTGATGATGCCGCCCAAAAGATTTTAACAATTACGATTGCTGCGACAAAAAGCTACACTGACAGGTACTATGGCAACAGCGCCCGTTGCAAACAGCGGTAAATTCACTCAATACTGTATAACACAAACACTTCGTCCGTCTGTAAACGCGCCGTCCTTTCATATAGTGCGTGGTTGTTCTTTTATATCTTTTTTGATTTGTTTTTCACGTTGTCGGCGCAGGCGCTTAGTTCTACTTGACGACTAAAGAAAACCTTTTCGCTACCCATTGGAGGTTTCTGCTCAAACACAGTAAGGACGTATTTACTGCCTTACAAAAAAGGGAAGGTGTGTCATCAGCATACTACCAAGCTTGTTCATGAGGACAGTGAATACGAAATTTGTTCCACGTCCAATTTCAAAACAGAAATTTTCATAAAAAGGAAGTTTTCTAAAGTTGAAACCGCACAGCACGGTAAATAATAGACGTAGAGCAGGTACAAAAGAGGTACATTTGCCTATTTGAAGGGGTACATTTAAGGTTAGCAACACAAGGAAAAACATATTTACAGTATATCATTTATTTCCAAATATTCTAAAATTTATAGTTCTGTTAAATTCAGTGAGTTCTTTGTTATTTTACTAAGCCTTTTTGTTATGAGAAATTTTAGGGGTAAATGTTCATCTGTCGAAATGTTAAAGAGGTAAATAGTTAGAGAAATGTTGGGAACCTCTGACGTAGAGGCTTAATGCCACGGCGTAGGATAGTCAAAACGAGCCCCCCGATTGTTGTGTCTTGTTTGGGTAATACATAACAAAGGGTCACCCAATTTTCATTAGCCCTATAATTGAGGGTCTTCGGGTGCTTCTGTCGTCAATCTTAATAGACTAGACTTTAGACACGTACATGATTTAATGTACTTCTTATTACTAGTTTCGTGGGAACCCTACGGGATGGGACAGAAAGATGTGGTCCCGTGGACAAGCCTGCCACTACACAAAGACTCTGTTTCCGAGAGGTCATTATTGGTGTCATACCCTGTGCTTTCGCAATCTCTTATTGCAACATCAGGCAAAGACTGGTTCTTCTTGTGTTTAGTGGCGCAAACATTAGACTTTTCATACAAATTAAAGTTGAAGTGTTGGGACACCTAAAAATATCATGTTAAACAGGTTGTCTCGTCGGGCATCCCTCGACAGTTACAGAATTTTCTATGATGGTGTGAAGTGATCAAAGCTGATAAACAGACGGGGTTGAATTTTTAAAGAGAAAGAGGATATTATGGGGAAGCTTGTTTGCGTAATATTATACGGTTTGAAAATTTTGCTAAGAATATGGACAACCGCATCCAATGTGTTGCGAGTGGTTGCAGGCGGTTGTGAGCCAGAAGGGCCCAAACTATTGTCCGCCCAGCCGCTGCAAGAGAAGTGATAGCGCATGCGTCTCAATAGTAGCTACATGTCTGCACATGCAGTAGGCGCAATGCAAGACCTCTCTTAAACTAGTCTTCCCGAAAGAAACGCCTTCCCGTGGTAATAGCTGTTTCTGCAAAAGATGCTGTGCAAATGGCGCGACCACTTGTACGACGGTGTCTCTTGGGCATTTAATAAACTGATATGCGCAAGAGCGACCATACAATGGCGCACCGCATCGGACGCATTACCTAATTGATAACGGAAATCTTCTGCAACTGTGCTGCAACAACTTGCGCCATGAACACAGAGATTTGAACAAGTAAACCTGGTGCAGAGATTCACTGAGAAAACGGTCACTTCTGATTTTTACATCGATTCAGCTGACCTGTTACAACCAGGGTGAGACTTTCGCGTTCGAATGCCTGCCTATCGATTGATCATCATCTAGTTGTTTGCAAATTACATCTGAAAAAAGCAAGAAGTTTGCACTCACGCGCAAGACCAAGACGTCATACTGAATATGTGCGAGGCCTCGGCGGAAAATGATGTTAGAAAGACCTTCACAGACAGCGTATCGTCCTTGTTCTTGCAGCTTACAGAAAACACAGCTGACGTAGAAGGAGTGAGAGTATTTTCAAACTGCTGTCATGTCATCAGTTGATCGGGTATGTGGACAGAAGCGACTTGGCGTGACAGTAGATGGCAAAAAGTACTCCCTTGGAGGAACCAGGGTTGAAAGATGTCCAAGCAGGGCAAGCGGTATACAAGGCCTGGCTTCAGAACCAGTGCCAACTTCTTTGCATTCGTGATGCGCTGTGGCGCGAATGTCCGCAGCTCACGTGGTGAAAAAAGTAGTCAATCTTGGACATAAACTAGATTCCGATTATTAGGAAGCCAACAAAAACATATTGGCAGCTATCCCAGTCTCCACACCAAAGATGAAAATCCATCAAAAACCAAAACGGTGTTTCGTTTAGCAACGAGGAAGACATCCATGGCAGGTAGAGCGATCATTTTAATGATCATTACATTACGTCACTCTCATACCATCAGATACACAACAGGTGCATTTCTGAGAGGAAAAAACATCACTGTGGCTGTAGTCGGCAAAATATTGCACGAGCACTGTCAATGAAGTCGTCCTGGCTATCAACATAAATGCTGAAAAGCTTTCGGGTTGTGATAAAATCCGATCTGAAATGCTTAAAGCCTTGAACAGAGAAAGAATTCTCCGATTCGTGTTTTGTCAAGTGGCATAACAATCTGAAACAGCACTGAAGAAATGACAAATTACGATGATCAACCCCATAAACACGAGGAAATGCACCAATTACCAGGGCATTTTCCCTCTTTAGGTCTTCTTGGAAAAGTGCATTGAAAAACCTAAGCTGCATGATACCCAGTGCGGTTTTCCTTCTAGCCACAGACAAAATTTTCACTCTCTAACAACAAATCTTCTTTAAACTTGGGAATTAAAGCCAAAGATGTTGACCTCAAAAAAGCGTACTACCGGCCCCTAGAGAAAAAATTTTGCCTCGAGGAAAGTAGGCTTTTTTGAAAATATGGCCTTGACGAGAAATAAGCCATTGCATTCGTGCTCAGACGTTTCTGCTCGTGCCAACAGCATTAAGCCAGAACAGCTTGCCGTGAGTGTTGGGTTCCAACAAAGGTATGTACTGTCACTAATCTTCTTCATAGGCTGTAATATGAATTGGATTGGCGGTCACCTGCAATCGACTCTGGACACGTGGTATCGGTCTTAAGACGTTTCTCTAAACACCTTTCTGTAAGTCTTGGTCTCAATAGCCTCAATTTTAGTCTCGGTTTCAAAAGCCTCAGTTTGGTCATCAGTCGTGAGTAAGCTGATGAACAGCAGAGTGCTCTTTAAAATACAAGCAGTTGAGACGGAATTTTCGTACAATGTACACAGTATAAAGGCTACACAACGAAATGCGCATCTGTGAAACTCGTTAAAACATCAGTATCGATCCACTTAATCGATTAGACAGATCCCAGCTACGATGGATCGGTCACATGATCAGAATGCACTTAGAAAAGTGGGCGGGTTGAATCCTGTTTGGCTGCACTCACGGGAAAGCGACTCCGAGCAAAGGACCAGGTGGCGTGATTGCATCTCCAGCCTGGCTTGGTGGAGTCTGCAGAAATATCAGGCTTCTGATAACGGCCCAGTGTTGCAGGACCTTCTGCTAGGGCTGCAGCTCCGGCGACTCTCACTAGAGGCAATGAAAATTTCCTCCCAAGAGGAAAATAAATGAAGATAAAGGTGTGGTTGAATTTGAGCGGTTGCTAATGGGTTGGCAAGCAACGTGTGCACTACATGCAGTTTATTCGAAAGCGCGTTTCTGACGGCTTCATATCCTGTCAAGCGCGTACAACTACAGAAACATCCTTGTATACTGTAGGAAGCTAGCGGCTGATTTTGGTTTTAAAAACGCGTGGTTCATGCATTACATGCGTCGAGGTTTGCCGAAAAAGGCAAGACCGTTTTTTTGCGGGTTGCGGCAGGGTGGTTTCAAAGATATTTGTCTGTTGTACAAGCATTTTAAAAAGCCGGCAAAATAGTAATTCGTTGCACTGGCGTCAGGAGGCAAAGTAGTGAGACTGGTGGTGATGATACATTGCGCTCATGAAAAAATGTCTGGACTTCACTGATGGGTAGATTAGCCTGTGTTCTAAATTATATCCCCGATATGATTGCCTCGAAAAGGTCAGGTTAACCGTTTGCTATGAAATCTATTTCATATTGGACATGACAGTGCCAATATTCCGTAAAACAGCTTGGGGCGGATGTGCAGTAAATTTCACCCAGCAGCCTACATTGCCTGCGCAAAATCAATAACAATTTTAGTGGTAGTCATCACGAGTGCTTGTGCATCCTGTGGCCTTCAGAAGCATAGCATTCAAAAGACTACTCTCGTATTTTCCTGCAATTTCGAGTTGTTTCATCTTGTAGTGGGCGTAAAAATTGCTTTCACGTAAGCTTCGTCTTTTGTATGGAGGAACGCAGGATTCACTGCAAATAGGATTTGAACCACATCAGGAGTATAACGACGTCCCACGGTACACGGCATTCTTGAAATCATTTCCTGAATTCCAGGTGAGCAATGAAAATTCCGGAAAAGCGTTTGTCAAGCGGCCGGATACGCCTCCGCGATGCAATTGAAGCAGGCGGTTTTTCGCGCCCCAGCATGCTGCAGAGATCCCGCTGCAATAACAAAATTTGCTTCTGGCGCTCATTAACCAAAAACCACGTTGAAAGGAAAATCAGAACAACTGGAAGTTACGTTTGTTGCTTTTGCTTAAAAGTGTTTCTACACCAACAAAATGTATTCAGCATTTGCTTAAAAAGCATCAGGTTTTTACCATTTTTTAGTTTTTGCATCGAAAGGTATGCCATTTCTTAAACTTAAAGCTGATCTTGCAAAAGTTCTTGAACACTTTGCCTAACATGACAATCTAAGTGTAATGCAAGAAATGTGCCTGTGGATTATGCTCTTAATCTACGTAAGACTGGTCGATGAATAAATAAACTTAAAAAGCAACCAAAGAGTTTTTGATGTTTTTCTACATTTTACTAAAACAGAGGTTTCTAAAATTTTTCAGTCGCGCCTCGTTTGGCGTTAGTCCTTGATACCTTGATACTCGCGCTTCGCCTAACCTCAAAATCAAACACAAAAACAGAACAAATTATTTGCCAATATCCTGTTTAATGGGTAAGATGCAACTGCTTTTTGGAACCAGTAGTTGAATTTGAGGCTTTGTTGAGGACAACGCGTCTCGCAAATCAGCTTCACATTCAAGTTTGTTCCGAGATTTTGTCTTGTCCGCTCTGTTTTGGTCATGGCGCTTATAGTGAAATGATAATAAATTTACGAATGAGAAAAACAAACAACAATGCAATTAATACTTATCAACAATATGTCGCTGCCATACTCGCGCCTTCTTGCGAACCTTTCACGACCCCAGTTAAAGAACCCTGGTACTAGAATGTACTGGTGCGCTAAAAATGAAAAACACTGGTGATATAAAAAATACTGAAAAGAAAAAAAGAAAAATACTGGTGCGCTAAAAATAAAAAATAGTTAGCCCAGCAACTAGGTGATGAATTTGCAGCTGTACAAGTTGCCCACGGGGTATGTGATACAGAAGTGAGTTGTTTTTGTTTAACACTCTAAATTAGTGGTGTTCAACGTGGGCGAAATCAACCCCTGGAGCGGGTTTGTGATTTACCAGATTTGGGGGCGATTTCAGTTTCCAGGGGGACAATTCCTGCAGGTTAAAATACACTAGAATTCTCAATTGATTCCTAAAATAAAAACTAAACTTGCCACTTTGGAACCAAATCATTTGATGCACTTTCGACTCCATGGTTCGTAACACAGATTATAAAGCACAAGATATAAGACTGGTGATGCAAAAATCAAACTAGTATTGCCTGTTTAACGCTTCACTGCACAAACTATCCAACAGGGTTGCCAGATAACAATTTCAATAAAAAGCCAAACAGTGCTTAAAAGACCAAACCAATTATTTGAAGGCCAGAAAAAAGCCAAACTTTGTTGGTGGTATTTTCATTCCTTTATAACAAAAGTACACCTAAATTACAAATATATCACTAGAAATTTTCTTCAAAATATGGATTAAGCCTTGCTTATCCTTGTACTGGAACTCATTCCTGATGAGTTCAGGAATGAGTTTTTTTTACAAGGGCATATATTAATTTGTATATATTTTTTACATTACAAGGACATATATTAATTTATACATTGGGCACAATGATTCCACAGTTTGCATTCTAATCCATCGGTAGCTTTCTGTACCTGTATCATCTCACTATAGGTCATGTCACATTCATTTCTGTACTTTTCAGTACTTCGACTTCCTCGACATCATAGTCGCATTTCTATTGGAGAGTCGCAGACCTGTCTGCAAGTGTTGGGCCTGCATAGTGCTTACAACACAGTTCACGCATTCTCAGTGTTAGCGCAAAAAATTTATTTCCAGTCTCTCATCCCACAAACCTTACCAACATCAGAACGCGGGCGTCGGTGTAATATAGCATTTATCACAAAAATTTTGCAAAAGTGTTGGCGAAAAAATGGAATAGTAAATATTTTTCTGCCGAGGAAATTTTCTAAAGCGTAAAAAATCCAAAAGGCAAAGAATTTTTTTTACGGCAAACCAACTTCAGACGAGGTCAGAAGAGGGCCAAAAAGCCAAATGAAAAATTTCAGGCTAATCAACTTGAAACAAACCCATATTTCTAAAATTTGACCTAAAAACGGCCAACCTGGCAACCCTGCTATCCAAGGCCACGGGGAGTGTTACTGGTTGGGAGCCAAGCACTGCGGTTCTAACGAATTTTCAGATATATTGCTAAGCCTAATGTTTGAAACAAGATAAAATAATGGAGAAACTGTTGCAATAAGTAGTTTGGTAGTTCGTTGACCCAGTCGTGGCATGAGCAGCGTCAAATAAGGGACACTAAGCAATAACATTTGCAAGACTGGAGGCATCAACACGCGCGGAATTTTGGATTTTTCTCGTATAGTAGTATGTTCGTTTCGTTATGCTTGTTTTGGTTGAAAGCGACCAATGGTGATATAACTATCGGAAAATACGTAATAAATCGAACTCCATTTCTCAAAGTGGAAAAAAACTTCAGTTCCTTTGAAGACATGACAAATGGTCCAAAATCATAACATTCCTACCAATGAATCATCACATCGACTTTCGCTGCGAATAAAAAGTTGTGATTGAATTTAACCTAGTTATTTTTCGCCGTAAACTGTCACAAATCCCTCCAACCGTGTTAAAGCGCAAAATTACCTTGAAACAAGACTTCATATAGTCTTCGGTAGAACATTACCAAAACATTGTTTCGTAAGCAAAACACGTCATAGTCCGTTAACATGTGTTTTGCAAACTTTGGTTCGTAACTTGGGTAAAACAGTGGAACCAAGTGTTTTCTATTGGAAAAATACTTCAAAAATGACTGTTGCGAGACGATTTACGTAGCAATTAATCGCTAGTGAAATTAATTGCAGTTAGCCGTAAGTTGTAAAATGTGCTTATGTTTTTCAGTCAGTTCGAGTGCACTATGCTTGTGGACATAGCTGTGCTGTGATCGTCTGACTAATGACCGAGTATACCAGTACCGCAGGTTAGGAAAGGGATAACTTAGACTAGCACGTCCAACCACCCCCATCTTGGCTAAACTAAAAATTCTAAAAAATGGTTTTCACCACCTGCAGTTTAATTTTGCTAAGAAGTCATTCCGTTGTGGAGATAACACCGAAAGTTGGATTGCGTAGAAAGTGACTGGGTGAAGTGCCTTTTTGCCAGGTAACTAATATAAGCGAATGCGATTCCACGTCCAAGAATTTTTCATCAACTTCCGAAGTGATGGCGAAGCCCGTGCCATATCTTATTAATGTGAAGTGCAGTGAACATTTTCCGGACGTTTGGGGAAAAGTTAAGCTATTATTAATTACTAATGGAGTTCCCATGACGTATGTCCCTGAGCAAGGTTTCAGCCAAGCGCTGCACATGCGCAATAAATACCGCAGTTGTCTTGACATGAACAAGACCGGCGGAAAGGCCATACCACTTAAGCTGACCAACTTGCAACCTGCTTTAAAAAAACTTACAAATGAAAAGCCAGGGGCAAGGTTCGTGGTAGTTGGAACCAACTGTTCTCGGAAATAAAAATTTTTTGTAAAAAATCAAATGCATTCGTTTTGTTTGTTTTTTTTTGTGCTAAGTAAACTGCCCGTTTATTTCATTAGTACTGAAATATTTTCAAATTAAAAGATATTTTAACCAACACTAAAATCATACGTGTGGGCGATTCTTAAGCAAAGTTCCTGTAGGGGAGCGATTGAACAAAAAAGGTTGAAGACCACTGCTCTAAATCTACATAAGCCAGAAGGTCGTTGCCAAACCGTGCAGCCGTTGGTGTAATTCAGCGCTGAAGTTATAGACCACGTTCAGTTGCGTTGCGGATATTGCAAGGTCCTAGTTGATTCTTGTAGTTTTCAACTGTTGCGCATAGGCGTGGTGGACAAACGCTTTTCAAGTAGGCGTCTGTTTGACGCTTGTCAGGTGCCTGACTGTCTGTGTCCAGTTAATGTAATGTTTGCGTGCAACTGTTCGCAAAACTTTGTAATTCGATGAGCTGAGTCTCAGCTGTGGAGAGAAAGTCACTAACCACCAAACAATAGTTGTTTTCGTTGACGTGAATCGCTCTAGAAGTGGTGTATGGGCCCCATGGGTGGCGCTGTCCGGTTATTGATGCTTGTCATTGGTGAACAGACGGTCCTTAATTCGCGAAAAATGGGTTGGGTTCGAGCGAGACTGCTGCCTCACCCGAAGTATCTGTCACGGATGATTCGCATTGGTTCACGTCAATACGCTGTTTGGACAATTTCGAACGCGGCAGATAGCACAAAAATTTCGCCTGCAGGTTGTTTGTTTGCTACGCTTGTGTGCGTCTCAGAGCGTTGCTGTTCCACCTGACGAACCATCACGAGGACACAAGCTCTTTTGACACCGCTTGCGTGATATTCTTGGCCTGGCAACGGTTCGCTAATGAATGGGAGACCGACACGCTGAAAGTATTTAAGGCAGCTATACCCTACCGAAATGACCTACTGGACCAAAAAGTATGTCAGTATCTCCATGAGGACCGCACATTGAATGACCTTTCATTTGAGCAAACCAAAGTTTTGTTCAAAGTTACTGAAAGCATTCGAATACTAACGGCAATGGCAACGACTCTTCTGGTACTTTTAATCACCCCCAAACTGTGATGTTGTAGGCAAGTTTAGTGTTATTGGAACAACAAGGGTAGTTAGAAACCAGTTTAGTGCAGAGGAACACATGAGTAGAAATCAGAAAACTCGCAATCAGTTCTACACCCAGGTTTCAGTGGACACTTGGATATCTACCGGCACGCAGTACATGATAAACAGGCACTGAAGACCGTTGCATCAAAAATGCCGAATTCAGTTGAGAGTAGCTCTTGGTGATCTGACCGGACCCTGTCCAGTCTGTTATACTTCTTTCCGACATATGTCACACTACTGTAAAACTCGCAATCAGCTTAAAATAGTAGCAGGTTATTTTCGACTTGCAAAGCAGTCTGAAGCTTCTGGCTCTGGGCAGAGCTTATTTTGGTAATGTTGCAAGAAGTTAAATCCGTTAGGTCAACTTGTTTGTGACAAGAGTTCTGCAAAGTTGGGTCAGAAAAGAAGAAATCACCTCGGCAAAAATTGCTGGTTTATACTTGCCGAAAGCAGTCTACTGTCATCAGAATGTGCCCTTTTACCGATCGCAGGAACTGACAAAACCACAAAAACAAACTTATGATGACATGCTGGATGCTGCTGGCAACTCGTTCGCTTTGTAACTGCAGATGTGTTATTTCAAGTTGCGATAGAAATCTCCGCCATAAGGCCTATAGTATTACTACTGAGTGGTTGGGACGACGTCCGCACTATGGCGAGCTTTGTGGGGAATGCAGATTGCGCCCCTGCAATGACATTCGATACTTCCTTTATTATGAGTTTTATCAAAATTAAACACAATGTGTGCTAAATTAAGCGAGCACATGCGTGTTCCGAGGTTAGGCATAAAGATGGCAACTGTATGGCTTACCTGAGCTTTTATCAAATGTTTATATCGGAAGTTGGCTGCCAGATCTACCAATAATTATTTTGTGTCAAACCGTTTCATTATTGGCCCTATTTAGATTGGCTTCCTGTACTTAACATCTTAGAAAATGTGAAGTGAAACAAAAGGTTGCGGAAGCAAATGGACGAATGAGTGGTAGGGCAGTGACAGGCACAACGTGGTGTTAAAGCTGGAAGGATCCAACAGTGAGTAGTTTCATTGCCTTCGCTGCAGGTTCATTTCGGCAACCCTGTCTTGGCAAAGGAGCTACGCTGGCCTAGACGGAAGTCAGAAGCCACTACTTGCTTGGCCTTGCGTTTTACAAAAACCGAAATGTATTGCTGCAGTGATGTGGTTTCGGAAGGGTTGAGGTGCAGATTGCACATCGCTTGGCTGTTTAGGCAGGCAATGCACGGAGTTGCTGTAGATTCTTATTTCGGGCAATACAAATATCCCCCACAGCCACAAATATCGAATACATTATTTTATTCAACGTTTCAGCTTAGTCATAAGCCATCATCAGGAATATAAGTCAAATGCAACAGTTAGAAAAAAAATTAGGATGCAGTTTAAAGGCGTTCGTACTGTATTACGCCATAGAGACCGTTATGTATTAAATAACAGTAAGAGATGAACCACCAATGTTGAGAACTGGCTGGTGTTCCTGTATTAGAAGACTGGAAGAAGTTAAACTCGAATAGAAGTTTTTTTTGACCGACATTGCTTCCCAATATTTCCGGTTGCCTGAAGTTAAAACGGTGCGTGGGATTGGCCGACAAATGTTTGCATACTTCAGAACGTTGATCAAATTTGTGCTCGTTCATTCGTTTATTAAATTTCGGCGAGGCGAGTTTGAGTGTTGTTGTCTTACGTCTACTTATGTTTCATTGAAGGCATCGCAAACCCCTTTGCTCGTGTCGTGTAAATCAAAGTGCGAACAAACATTTATTTTTCGCTTTAGCTTTGGCAAGTCAGACATGCCAAGCACACGCTAAACATTCCCACTTTGCAGCCACTGCCGACTAAACTCCGTGCTCCTGGATAAGATAAGGACGCAAGGGTCGAAACGGTTACGTGTAGGTAGAAGCTTTTCAAAATGCTATACTGAACGACATACGGCAGGGTCGTAACAAGTCACAAGATTTCACACGCAGGCAGACGAAGTGTCAAGTCGTGGAAGCTTACGCGTGGATGTATCGGAAAGTATGCCTGGTTTTGGATTGTAATGCTTGTCAAATCAGGTTCAGCGTGTTTTTCTGAAAATTGGGCGGGTCTATGCTTACTGACCGCAAGACCACAAAGGTTCAGTAAATTTTGCGAGTGGCCATGTTGCTTCTGTAAGGTAACTTTCCCTTCAATAGAACTGTTGTATGACTCAGGTTGTTCCTGGATGATATTATTGTTTTGAATATATGTTGGAATTTAATGCATTGGATTGGTTGATCACTCATGAAACACCATTCAAAGTTATGGTAAAATATGCAATATACTACGCTTCTGCAATACTAACTGCAAGTGTTTTGAGTTCTATCCGTTGAAGATTGGGCGGTTGCAAGGAAACGGTTTACGCCCGATTCCGCCATTGACTCGCCACCAGTGTAGCATTCACTGCGAAAGCAGCCGCGTGGCCCACGGCGCAAGCACGCGGAGATGGGCGCCGCAGACTACTCGTGACGCTCCGAAAGCTACACAAGCGAGTGCAACGAAACTGAACTGGCGCTTATTCACAATCGAACTACTGACAATACCGTAATTCAAGCCAGGAATAGGAGCTAGACTGAATTAGCGGGCAACATACCGGGTTTTGGGGGATAATGCGAGCTGAAAGTCAGCAGTAGGCCAAGTAAATATCGTTCGCAGGCATATTCTACAACAGTCATAGCTCACAGGATCTGACGTCACCTGTGTCTGGATTCTTATGTAGGCTTACCGTGTTTAAGTAAAAGGTTAGAAAGTTGTGGGGGGACGGCTTTTCGCCCAAGCTCAGGATTGAACAGGTAAACTTGACCTACTCATTTCAGGACAACCGCGTATAACTGCATTGTATAGCCTTGTCCGCAAGCTTATGCTTGAGCACCACGTTCACCTGCATTTGGCACTATTAGCGGCAGGAGCGTAGGTACAATATAGTTTTGCCAAAAGAAGTTCGCTTTTCGTTGGACGCGCACGTGAAACTAGCTTGCTCTCGTTGCAGATGTGAAATCCTGCTTGGTGCTGGTGAGCACGGCGCAAGTGAACGCCCGTTCGGCGTACTCGGAGGCAGTCTGTTTGTTCGCGTCCGTTTTAAAGCAATACGGAGCGCAGAAGGTGGAATGCAATCTGTGGAAGCTTACCGCCATGAGCAACCCTCTGGAGTGGGTGAGCGAGAAGTTGAAGACGGCCGAAAACGTGGTGCTCGTCTGCACTCCGAACGGCAAGCAAAACGTGTCGCAGAGCGGAGGCGCGCACTGCGCCGACCCGTTCGTGATCGCCGTGCGCATGCTGATGAAGCGGTGCAAGACCAACGTTCTCGCCAAAGACTACAATCAAACATTCACCGTCGTTTATTTCGACGGCAATGGAAGCAAGTGCGTGCCGGACGAGATTTGCAAATCTTCGGTGAAGTGCTTGCCGTTGATGGAGAGCTTCAACCGGGTGTTCTTGCGCATCACAGGTCGCAAGCCACATCTGGTCCCTCCACCAGTGGTGGCGTCGCTCAGTGAGCTTGCCTCCCGGATAAGGTCGACCGCTGCAAACAAAACCACGGTTGCTCAGTTTGTTGAAAATTCTGCCGATCCAGAAAACGCACGGCTCATTGACAGGGCGGCTGTGTGTGAATTTTCTGCTTCTTGGCTCGAACCGCATTGTCCACATCTCAAGGAAGTCGTCACTGGCGCAACGCGCGAAGGACCGATGAAAGACCAAGGGCTTGTGCCAGTGACGCAGATCGGCTCTGACTTTTATGGCCCCTCGACTTGCTCGTGTCAGTGCTCTTCTCATTCATGTGAAGGCAGTCAATGCTCGTGTATGATGGAGACTGTGTCAACCTACGAAAATTACCCAGCCTCTTAAGTCAACCTGTAGTTTGTCCGTGCTTTTGTATGGAGTCGATTGACTTTTGCCTGTTGGCAGTCAGGGTTGTTTAGCCACTCGTTGTGACGAACGTATCTGTAAAAGCGCCCGTGCAGCTTGTTGCTACCCATACCTTTCAAGCATAAACATTTTTGATCAGCGAGGAATCAAGGAAATTGATATTTCAACACACTCTCGCGCAATTTATTTTATCGAAGCTTGTTTGAATCGAGTCACATTTCTCTATGACAGTTGATTACCTTGATGTCACGATGCAATTTTTACAGCGCTTGTAAAAAGCTCACATTTTGCTAATGATGTCTGTGGGGTTTTACTCGTTTCAAGTTTAGAACGAGTAAGGAAGCGATGCCTGTCGGCAAACAACTACTTCTGCATAGGCATACACCGTGTTGAACCAGTGTATACTCGTTTGTGCCTCCGATACGTAGTTTGTCCAAGTTCTGTTGTTTCCCATTCGATGTCGATCGGCTCCGCTTTACTAATGTTCTTTTTTGCCTTCGTCAGTTACGTTTCTGGCTACTGGATAATCCACGAGTGGTCGACGCTATGATTGTTTGCTTTAACTGTTATTTTAGTTAACACCTTTACTCACTTCTCGTGTTTCCTTCCAATCGTTACATCAATTATCTTTTAAGGCTAATGTGCCTTACAATAAAGCGCGTCCTAAATGTTTGTCAAAATATACATATTTGCCGGATTAATCGTGTGAATGTTCCTTAAGATAAGGGACCCAACGTACTTTTAGAGTTAGTTATATTTGGCTGATTGCTTTTGGCATAGGTCACGAAGCTTTTTCTCCGCTCACACAAAGAGTGTTCTAAGTCCGCGTTTAGTGCATAACCTTGCTTCGTCGCTACTCATCTGCCTCGTCGATTTGTCAATATAGTCACTTTGACGCTGCGCAGTATACAGTGCAGCAATTTGCGAGCCTCTCTTTATCTTGGCAAGAAGAAAACATTATGCAAAGTGCAATGAATGCTATATAGTGCATGCAAGCATTATGGGAAAGCCATGCAAGTGATTAAATACTCTATGTATGCATACATGTTAGAGCAGAGACATGTTATGTTCAAAATGAGACAATGCGCTGTACGTTTGTAGCCGTATGTCTATAATAGGATATGTCAAAAAAGAACGTGCTTTTCCTGCCTATTCAGTTTTTAAGTTCATTGCTCATCAAAGACCTAATTAATGGATCGGTGCGTTTTGTTATATGCAACATCTTCATTCTGTTCGTTTTCCTATTCGTTTTTAAAATGAAAGGTGTGTATGAAATTGCTAACCTATTACTTTGCAACTAATTGTCGCTTCATTCTCAGCGCATGATTTTTTTGAAGAAAGAAGTGTGTCACTGTACGGTATTTTCAAACCTCAAAGCCGACCATTAACGCACTACGTGTTGTTTCAGTTTTTTTCGTGTAAGTTTGTCGATGCAATTTTTCCTGACAATTTTTTTAGCATTTGAAGCACTATAACAATTTTTACCGGCTTTTCAAAAATTTGGGTTCATTGCACACCAGTAGTTTTTTAAGGGGTTTGTTAAGCTCATCGTTATTCCGACGAAAGCGTTCCATTTACCTTGCGCAATAAGAACCTTGAAGATGTCTATTTTTCCTAACCAAGTGTACATTTCAATGAATCACAGTAGAACCACTTGCTCTGCCGGCTCCTTCCAGTGCACGGGAAAACGGAATTGTCGGTTCACGTTTCTTGCGGCTGATTAGCGTATTGCTGTAACTTACCACGCGAAAAACTTTTTCATTTTTGTTTTCGAGTTTCGTGTGATGACTTGGATTGTTTTGTGGTTGTGCGAAACCTCTATATAGTTCCTGAATACACAAAAACTATGCATTCCTGCCTTTTTCATCTCTTCTACAGCTTATCGCAAGTTGGTAGTGCGTGGTCGCAGCCGGCTCCAGCCTGGTTAATGTTATCCATCTTTGTTGAGCTAGTTCGAAGAATGCAGTGGGTACACGTGACGGCTAATCAAAGGCAGTGCCTGGTGCAATCATATCTGCCGTTTGATTCCTTACAGACGTCGTCACATGACCATGTTGCTTTTTTCATGATAGTTTTCGATGATGGTTACATCACTAACATCGCAATCCTTATGATACTACAAAAGTCACGGGCCGCTGCGTTTCGCGGGTGACCATACTGTATTACGCAAGGTGGTGGCAGGTTACTCAAGGAAGTGGCTTGCTTGAACTGTGATTTTTATCGCTGAACACGTGATTGCCATACGTAGAAATAAAAGTGTGCATAACGTAGTTCTTTTCGTGCTGTTCTGTTTTCATTTATATTTATTTTTTGTATGCTATCAAAATGTGTCTCCATGTGTCTGATGGTTGTTGTCAATTTATTTAGTTTTATGTTGACTAACATGAGTTGCTCGACTTGCTTTACCTCTTAGCAGCGAAACGCTGGTTACAGTTTTTCGTGGAAGGTAGCGCGCGGGATCTTACTCAAAGTTAAAACTGATTACCGCCAGCAAGCTGGACGGCTCGTTGCGTTGTAAAATACAATCGGGCTCTTAAAGATGTTTTTCATAAGATGTCTTCATGAGTGCCGACGCATTTGCACGTGTGTTTGCTGTTTAGTTCATGTTGTTCAAAATTTGTCTGCGTAGCCGCGGAATATTTCAGAGGTTTAACTGCAGTTATTTTACGTATTTTCCGTGCATGTGTACTAGTCCTTTACCACTGCATGTCGTTTACTATCCCTTCTTCATTATGGCAGTGGGAACAGGGAGCTTAGCAATGCACGTTTGTTTTGAAGCCTGCATGTTCTATTTTGTTTGTGTCGTGAGATTTTTCGTTTCTAGTTTTTTTTGCCTGCGCCCTTTGTTCTAACTTCGTTTTTATGTGCTTGTTTGCGTAACCTCCTAAGTTGCAAATGTAGACTGTAGAGTTGCTGTTCACTGCAGTGGTAGTTTCGGTAAATGTGTTGAATGCCGCTGCTTCTGTTTTTTCTAACCTTCTTCTCTGCGCCGTGGTCGTCGCTGGCTCTGGTTCGTTTCCATTGCGGTTCCAATTGCGGAGATGACCAGGCCGTAAATCGGCAGCAACCATACCGATGTGTGGCCAAAGGTAAGAAATGGGACCTATTGTTGCCGTTGGCCGTTGCTTTAATCCACTCAGATACTCATTTGACGCGGGGGGACGACGGTGTCGTGCAGAGCAGCCACTCCTTAGGGACGTCATTGTTACTCAAACCTCATGATCTTCCCTTGGCCAATGCATGTTGGGACTTGTGGAATGTTAACTTGGGCAAGCACGTTCGTGGACGATGTGTGTCGAATCCTGAAAAAGGCAATTAATGACTTCAGACATATTTTATTGAAATAGTGTGCTCAGTGCTCATCTATACCTTCACTTTTTAGTTAATCTGCATCAAAGAAAAGCCAATAGTATGACTTAAAACCTCATGACAAGAAATCTGTGGAAAAAGTGAAATATTTTCACCTACTTGTTTCTTAATTCATGGACCGTCCGATATTTGTAGGAGGATTTTACTTGGCGATATTTCGAGAACGCAACATGAGCTTCTTAGCTAATGTTTTGTTTGTTTGTCTCAACCCGAACAAATTGAAATAAACCTCACTGAGATTTTCACGCTGAAATATTTGACCCGAGCATGAGCAAGTTAAGAAAGTGTGCTGCATCAGATCGGGCCTTCCGGGTCAGCCGTGTTTTCACGGCCATGGTCGCATTCAGACGAACAAAAACCGGCGTTTCAGACGAACAAAAACCGGCGTTTGAACTGATGACCCTTTATCGTTTGTATGCTACATTTGCAAGGACAGCAGTTGAAGTTCAAGAGGTGGCTTGGAGATTTTTCTTTAAACAATCTGTTTGCTTGTGGTTTACAGTTGTGAATTAATTAAAATGGAAAAAACAACCGTTGTTAACTTTCAGAAACCGTGAAAGTTGATTACACTGGAAATGAGACTGCACCGAAGCCGACTGAGTTCTCAACGTCGTGGTTTGTGTTCGAGGATAACGACGGAAAGCGGCGACTGGGAGTTAATGCAACGTGGTCGATGCCAGGTCTGTTTTTTCCAAAGATCGATTCCGTTTTTCCTCACTTTTTTCGTAACACGGTTCATGTAGTGTTAGTGGTTCGCGCTGCGGCATGAAGTGTATTGAGCCCGGGTGAGCATAAGAAGCTGTTGTTTAACTTACGATCTATTGCCACGTTTTTTATTCTTGCATTGGTTGAAGCTGAAAGACTTGTTTTGTTTTCTTTTTTACGCTAGCAAGACTTGTCGATCCACATCGTATTCAAAAGTGGTAGACTAAAAACAATGTAGGTTGCTTCCGTGCAAGCAACAAGCAAAAGACGGCAGCATCTTGCTAAATAAACTGCAATGAGTGTTTTTATTGGCAGGACAACGCTTCAAGCTCACAGATCAAGGTTTTGTTGTTTTCCTAAATTCTTATTACTCTGAGGAACTAAAGTACGATATTGAAGTTGTATCTGCAAGGAGTAAAAGATCGTTGCGAGAGAAATTTGCTCCTGATGAAATTGTGCAGGTTGGTAATTGAAATCTGTTTTTAATTAGAATCAACGTAAATAACAACGACAGATTTTTCGTCTTTTTGTACTGCCAGCGCTGATTTATAATGCACTGGTAGCCAGATGAGTAAAACGTGCTGTGGGGTTTTATTCAGCCGACCCAAGATATTTCGCGTTGCGATGGATACGTTTTTCATGCAAGTTTTAATTTTTGTTGATGTTGAATTGTAAGCGAAGTTTGGTTCAATATTTTTCGTCCTGGAGGAAATCAGAAGGTTGTTGCAGCAATACGTGTTTCAGTTTTTTCGAGTTATTGCTAAACACTTCTATGACGATGCTAAACTTTATACTGAATCGTACACAACGCGTTTTTTAATTGCAGTTTACTTTCCTGCTGTGCAACGACTACATTGTCCCAGATGATGTTTATTTTTGGGAAATCATGAGCAAACCACTTTACAAGAAAGGCAGCAATTTGCAACTACTCTCCTCCGATCTTCTCATTCCAGGTTGTTTCTTCAAACATAGGATCAATCGTTATCTTATCACATAATTTGAGATGGGCTTTTATTGCCACTGGTTTGGGTTGACCCGCCACGCTGAATGAAAAGCATTTTGAATGCAAGCATTAATGCCATGTTAAAACCGTGCAGTTGTCGTTAAGTGTGACGGGTCGAGTTCTTACACTCAAGCTTGGTAACCACCTTTAATTGGTGCAGTTGTTTGTCTTTTGACAATTTGCTTCATTTGACAGATTGCTGCAATGAAGATTTAAAGACTACCGACTATTGCACAGCACGTAAGTAATCCAGTTAATACACTGTGGAATGTTTTGCTGACATTTCAGCATGCTGATTACATTACTTAGATTTATTCCATTTCTGCTACTCTCTTCTGTAAGATGCAGCCAGTCGATAGGTCCTAGAATCCGTTATCTTTGAATAGCGGCAACGAATATCTGCCCTTTAAGGTTTCTTTCGAGCCTTGGTTGTTTAACGCTTTTTATACGATAAAACAATGCATGCTGTCGTATGTTGTTCATTTGCAAAACAAGTTGACATTTTTTGCCGGGAGTTTCATAATAACGAGATACATTTGTACGTGAAAAACGAACATTTTGAACAGCTAATCATACAAATTACGGCCGTTTCAAAAGAAGTTGACGGTATAATGCATACGTTTCGGTAATCACTGTTATTTTCATTAGTACAGTCTGATAAGAGTGGCAGTCAATTTGTTGCACGCCCTTGAAAGCAGAAAGGAGACTCACGGTTAAAGTGTAAGCATAAAATTGACAGCAGTGACGCAGGGGCTCAAAGCGTTAACAGTCACGTGGTTCAGCGGCATACATCAGCTCTCACGGCTGATATACGAAGCTATGCAACAGGTTAAAAAATGCGTTATTGAGGCAACGATGGGATGCTTGCTTTGAGCTCTGGATTGTCTTTCTGGAATAAATGGAGATCCAAGAAATTGCAACCGCAGGTAGTTGTCCGTACCAATGATCTCGAGGTTGTGACAGCCAACCTGAGGATCTGGTTGACCTGAAGATGAATGCAGACTGGTCAACTTGCGGGATTGGATGCTTTTCACATGAATTTTTAAACTGTGCTGCGTTTGCCCGATGTTGGAGGCACTGCAAGAGCATGCAAGACAGCAACCTGGTAACTGTCAAGCAAAGCTGACAAGTTTCATTCGTGAGCCAAGCACTGAAGCTTCCGAGGTTTTTAAAAACAACGTAGCCTCACATTGTCTATGGCATTGCGTTTTTAAAAAACGTGCGTTTTATAATAGGGTCATTCCATATCAAGTGATCCAAAAAAATGATAAAATGCAACCCACCATCTCAGATTTTTTTGAAATTTGATAGGCTTATAGAACTTTTTCTCCTGATCAAAATGTACTCATTTTTTTGAAAATCGGACAACCATACCCGAAGTTACAAGCATTTGAAATTTGCCTATTTTTGTACTCACTCAAGCGTAACAGCATGAGGAATTTGTTATGATCATCTTTGAAGTCCTGTAATTCCGCTTCTACAGGGTGTTTCACAATTGTTGAAACAAAGCGATTGGGCACAAATCCAGGATTTTAAATGATACCACAATGATGATTACATTTATTGAAAGGTGAAAAGATAACATTTTATAATCTGCAACT
>Ga0210059_1002858_pt1 | contig 27323 bp, 16 predicted proteins | sample Ectturendosymbi2_FD_188042 | JGI IMG/M metagenome (GOLD analysis project Ga0210059, IMG submission 188042) | Ecteinascidia turbinata endosymbiont from Florida, USA - Sample 2 (SPAdes) (version 2) | ecosystem: Host-associated > Tunicates > Ascidians > Unclassified | place: Key West, Florida... | reverse complement strand
GTAGTGGAAGAGACTAAGGCCTCGCCCGTGTCGCTGAATCTTCTTTTCGTTCCGTTCACTGTCGGACGTACTGTATCTTTTGAATTGTCGACTTCCGTTTCAAGCAAAGCAGCCTTTGCTTTGTGAGCTTGTAAAGCAGCTAACGCTTCTTCTTCTTTCAGCAATTTCCGTTTGTCCGCGTTGTACTTTTCAGTCAGCGAATGTTGTGATGCGACATAACGAGCAGGTTGGTGTTCCATAGCACGTCTATGCCTACGTCATCACTGGGTTAGGCCTGCAAAGACAGGAATAACGGCGACTCAATACGAGATTATTTAAAACAGATATCAACCGCACAGGCAGTGATAAAACCAAGTCTATTGTCCCTGAATAGCTCCGAACTTGATGTTTCGATTGTCAGGTGGTAGGAGTGAAAGCAACCTCTGACCCCTCTACTCAAGTTCCAATGTCATCGGTTTAACAGGGTTTTTGTTTCCAAACTGATCGGCCGAATAGTCCGAGCACTAGAGCATTATTAGACATCATTACTTGCAAGACGACGTTATTTTTAACTAAAAGTAAAAACGTTCTCCCCGGTCTAAAATTTTGCTGACGATGTCCACTCAAAAACTTTTACATACCCAAACAAAATGGCGTCTCGCTTCTGTTAATTACTTCCAAAAACAGTGATGCCAGCAGATAGGCGTGCCATCGTCCACCTGCCTTTTTCGCAGTGCGCTACACAACATTCGCTTGATGTCGGTATCTGAACTTAATTGCTGCGGCGAAATTTTTCAAAACGTGACTCACTGGCTACGTCCACGTTGGTTCATAGCAATAGGGTCACGTATTCAAGTCCTACCCTCACACATCCTCATTAAAATGAGTGACAGTCCTGGATGTTTCCAGGGTAATGGGCAGTAATTTTTTGCCCTCAAACTTTTTGATGGGTTATTATTTATTTCCCATCGTAAAAAGCTCGCTCTACAGCTGTTTTCTATCCATTCCGCTCACACATCTAACCAAAAAAGCAGTGTGGGCAATAAAAATGGATTTAAACAGGGTGGGGTGGGAACGGCGTCCTCACACAGTTCTTGCACTAGATTACATTAAAACATGGCTAAGATCTCACAGATGCGCTAGCGACACGCAGATTGGCACTGCTAGTCAGAAGTCTACAGTGAAACTGGAAGATCCAGTGTGGAAATTCTTGTAGGCGAATGCCCAGATAAAACCTCTAGATCTGCTTTTGAGCCTTCGAGGAATCAACGTGCCATGCACTGCTTTCATAACTTTGCGATGATTCTGACTGTGCAAATCTGCTCGCAGTGTTTTATTGTACTAGGAAATTGATTTCGTGTCAGTTATCTGCTCCATTGCTACGTCTGTCTTTTCAAACTGAAGCAAATAGAAAAGCATTTCTGAAAACCTATTGACGCAAAAGGGCAACAAGCAAATTTTTTGATGTCTGATTAAAGAGTTTAATTCGTGAGCAACTATGTTCTGATTCAGCAAGCAACAATGAGCTAACTTAGTTTTTGTGCTAGAGTGCAAAGAAACACTTTGCGATCAGATTGAGCTGCGTCACTCTTGTGGCATCTTGATGCTGAAGTGTTGTTAAATATTAGGTCATATGCATCTCCCACGTTACTATCAAGAAGTGTGGATATCAGTGAGTGTTCCCCCACCTTCACCTCAAATATTTCACTGACCACAACAGCGCAAAGCTGTTAGTTAGTGTCGGATACGACATCGGATCACAAAGTGATGGGGTGATGTTTTGAACTTTTTATCACGTGATATTTCAGTTTAAACTTTAACAAGGGTCGCGTGAGAGTAGAAGTACAAATCAGATAATTGATCAGGAATGTAATGAAGCACTGCTCAAACAAAACGCAACTGTTTTGAGCACTAAAAATGCAATTGGATTTAGAAGATCTCCACCTTGTTCTTATGCCTGAATATAAAACGCACGTGTTTGGTTTGCGTTTACATGTTCCTACAAAACCGAGAGAACCACTAAAAGAGGAAGCAAATAAAATTCAGAAATGCGAAAGAAAAGCGGCATGGCCTCATTAGAGGCTTATGATGGCGCACTGCCTCACAACTTGTCAACGAGCAAAAATAAGAAGATACACGAAACCAACAAATACTGTACATTCCATTTGAATCAGAGCTGGTATTGCCTAACTAGTAGGAGAAATATATACTCTATAAGATCTTAGTATCTGATACTTTGCTGGGAAAGTATTCCTTCCGATAGATAAGAAACCAACATTGTAGTAATGCTTTTCAACTTTACGCAAGTAAACAACAAATTTGCCGCAGGAGATAAACATCCGAAGCGAACGTTTTGTAAGGTATGGAACGCCAGACAAACAAAATAATATTTTTAAATGAAGACGTGCCCTCGAACACCGACACTCTTAAATGGAAAAAAGGAAAAGAAAAGTAAAACAGGTAGTAGATTCGATTTTCACGTAACAAAGGTAGGATCGCCAGACGTTCGGCTTGCGCTGGACACTACGGCTTTTCAAAAGCTCGTCCCATATCCGGCACGAGGTTGCGCCAAACTTCATTTGTCCTTCTTTTTCATGCTTTGCCACTCAATATTTTAACCCATCGACTATCACAACACAGACGTTTGATTGTCACGCAGGCAACACCCACTGCAGCGATTAGTGTTGAAAGAACCACGGATTTCGTGACAGCATTTTGTGTTTAACACGGCGCATTTATTAATTTTTAGTCTCAGTCGTTCTCGCTGGCATAGTTAAATTTTTTTGAAGATAAGCTTGAGAACTCCGCTTGATTTGAAAGATTCCAACGCCCTGTTTAAAACATTTTATCCTTTTCTGGAAAACCTCTTTTCTTTTAATGCTCAGCGACGGCCGTCCTAAAGAGCGTTTATTCTGATATAAGATTGCAAAACATATAAAGTTAGCATATCACGTTATTGCACACGGTAATATAGATAGCACGTCCGATATGTGATTGAGGAACGCTTAGTAAATACCGCTGGAACTATTGCGGACCCGACCGGATGATGACGCTGAGCATTTCCGGTTCGCGGAAAAGTTTTCCTTGACGTTAAGTCTGAACGAATCTTTCAAAGCAAAAGTGCAGGTAAAAACGCTTAAAAAGCGTGTGGATAAGTGTGTTGCCGGGCCTTCTCGTTTTCACGCTGTGCATAATGCGAGCTGCAACGGGTCGACACGAGAAAAACATCACGTCCGGTCCGAAAGAGAACAAAACGTAGTCCAGCGACAGAAAACTTATCAGCTGAAGTGAAGTCTACTAGAAGAAAGGTTCCACCTAAAATTTGGGATTTATTTGACGGCTGTTCAAATTTTTCGCTATGGCTCTTTTGTTAGAAGTTCAGCCGAGATTGAACACAGTGACATAACTGAAATGGAAACTAACAACAAAGCTACTTTTTCGACGTTTCCATATTCTTTACAACTACGTCACAGTTCAGCGCAATATTTATCAAAATGTTTTGACTTCGTTCAATGTTTCGACTACCAGGGTCTTGGTGATGCAATGCGTTCCAACCAAGCAACAAAAACTTACGACATTGAAAGTAAAACATGGAACGACACGATTAAAATATGACCATTGCCGTAGGATCGCAATTTAAGCAGGGGACTGGGTTTCATTACAATCACTACTGGAGAAACAACAGGTAAACAAAATATAATTAGGTGTTTCGACCTTCCCATCTTCAGACGCTCGCATCTGCATCTTCAAAACGGTCGCGATATTTAAAACTGCACTTGAACATATGGTGGCCATATCCCGAAACAACAAGCTCTCTCTGCAGCAGATTATTTTCATTCGACATTTCAAATTCATTTATTTGCACTGGTGGCAGCGCAGGAGCAGCAAAGACCAGAAGCACTGTTCCGATTTCAATTCGGTCTTTCACCTCAACATTTGCACCCAAGTATGCAACAAGCAATGTCTGCAGCATGGAAATTTTATTTTCTCCATTCACCTGCACCTCAAGCGACTTTCATCGTGCCGAAAACACAGTCGAGATGTTGTTTGCGATAACCAAGCTTTTTTGTAAAAAAAGCGATACTGTTCGCGTTTGCGAATTGAGTTCGTGCGAAATTTTGTACTTACACGCAAGGCTCTGTTACCCGCAACGCCACCAGGGAAGAGTTTTGCTCTCAGGAACTATTTGCTAATGCAATGTTGCTAAGGTTGTTATCAGGTCTAAAGTAATCTACAGAGACCACCACGGCACAGTTCAGCAGTAATCAGACTCCGCCTCCGCACAGTACAGGTTTGATCGGACCGCAACGCGAAGTTTTTAAAGTGCTATGAGCACTGACGGGCTTTCGGTTAACTTAATAGCGACGGGGCGTTATCCTCAGCTGGAACCGGCAACCTTTCAAACTGTCCGACTACTGGTACAGTGCAGTGCCCAGCAAGGAACACAGCCTTTTGCGGCCGAGCCGCAAAGGCGCACCGCAGATCAGTGTCTTTACTCAGTGCTTGTTTTCTGTGACTTCGTAGTAACTTTCTGTAACTTACTAATGACCAGCAACTTTTGTTTAATTACGAAAACTTTGCCAGGCGCAAGCAATAACACTACAAACCTCTGCCTTGCCACTCTAAGGCCTGAAAAGCATGGGCCTTCGAAATGAAATAGGAACCCAGTTGGCGCTGTCAAGCCTACAATTACCAATGATGGGTGAAATCGGTAGCAACAAAGACGTTGTTAAGCCAGCGTGACAAACTCCAGGCTTCCTCGGCCATACCCGCTAAGCAAGCGACGCTTAATCTACCATCGTGGCCTTGCGCCTATCTGCCGCGTCTTCAACGTGAAATTACTGATTTCTCGGTCTTTGAATCTTTGATGCACATGATATTCCCAACAACGCTTCCTTGATGCACATGAGAATCGCTTCAAAAGTTTCTACAAGCACACGGTGCAAAATCAAAACAGCCTGGACTTCTAACAAAACAGGGGCGGTGATCACTGAAAGATTTAGACGACAGAAATCAGCCCAACTTCCGATTCGCAACAGTTGCTCCTCAGACAACCTCCGCCGACCATTATGCTGGCGAGCATTTAAAAGCCGTAACAAAACGTCCGTCTAGCCAACGAGCTCGCATTCGAGCGAACGCATCGCAAAATAAAAATCGCGCAAAGCAGCCCTGAAGCGAGTGAAGCAGTCACCCGCTGTATTGTCGCCGCAGAAAGCGCGTTCTCTGGTTTTCGTACAAGTCTGCAGCAAAGAAGGTGTGCTGACGCAAACCGACGCCTTTCTGTGCTTCAGTCACAGGTAGCGAAATTGGCACCTACGTTACACTGTGTCGACTGCTGCAGCACCTGTAGCACGAAGTGGCAATTCAATCTACCATACGGAAAACTTCCATAATTAAAAGAATTGTCCGTGCTCCCAGTCAGCATGCCTTTGCTTAATGATCACATTCGTGGGTCAAAGGTTGAACTCAATCCAATCCGAGACCCGCGCAAAATTTAAAACTTTTCTTGTTTGTCTTTTGACTGAAAAAGGGGACTTAATTGTCGGCCACGTGTTGAGCTTCTAGTTCTGGACAAACCCCAGTTGATGCGGACTTACTCTACTTGAAAAGCGGTCGCGCTTCGTTGCAAGAGTTCGACAGGTCCAGATTCAATTTCTACTGCAAGAGGCTGGATGGTTCTACAGGTCGGGATCTTCGTGCTACGCAGCAATGCGTGGAAATTATACCAGGCTGCAACCTGATCCTTGTGCACAGTGACTCGGCCGAAAAGCAGCGGCACTTTAATTGCGTCACTTTTTCCAAACGCATGTTTCTGAGTTGGTCACCAGTCAAAAATCGCATCAACTAAAGCACGTGTGTATCAAGTGTATTTCGGCGTTACAAATGCGCAAGTGTGAAGGTTTTCTTTAACTCTAACACATGTGTGTGCTCTACAGCAATTTTTACAGCTTTGAATGTCGCGGCTGTTGAAAGTTACACTTCAGATGTTTTTGTCTTTTATTGGCGATACACGAGTGATAGCGAGACTGACTGACACGAGGTCCTGCAAAAATGGTTTCCAGAATGTATTATGCTCATCAGTAGCTTCAAACTTCATCAAAAACCACGTGATAGCGGATCCAATACGACAAGTCAAATATATGTGGATCTAACTTCAGGGCTCGGCCAGGTTTGGCAACTTTCGCAGCACGGAGTTGTCACTATACGCAGTTGCTGCGTTGCCCAAAAAAATTATTTACCGTACATACCAGCATTACGTAACCAACCGACCGCGGACGTTTGTCCTAGTAAAAATGTATTTCCTCCAAAAAAACTTAAAACCTGAAAAAAAATGTATCCCCCTAAAAATGTATTTCCCCAAAAAAAACTTAAAACCTGGCTACGGGCCTGGGTGCAACTGCCCAATCAGTTATTCCACCTCCCATATCAATCGATTCTAACAGCCACAACAACAAAACTTTGAAGCTTTGTTTTGAGTTTTATCATCGTTAAGAAGTCTCACTAGCAAAACTTGGAACCAATTTCACTGCTCGACATACGTTGAAAACATCGATGAAGTTGGACAAGGTTCGACGCTGACACAAATCCACTATCAAAAATTCGACGCCGCCTGTTTTCAACATTTAAACAAAGGAAACACACAAGAAACTTTTGTTGCTTCTCACGCAACGAACCAGGGATACGACTTTACTGCCTTCGGGACAGGGATTTGAAGCTTGCGTCAAAGGAGAGCCATGAAACGTGAAACTCATTTATCGCGTTCTTGGAGCAGTCATGCTCTACAGAAAAACTTGGTTGTCTCGTTTCTCCCTAGAAATATATGTTTTTTTGCTCACCACGAAAATTTAAACAGTACTACATGGGAAATTTTAGACACTGATCCCCACAAAAATTTAGGCAACGCCCTCTTTTAGGCAGTTATTCCCTGGGAATTTTGGAAAAACTCCATACCTGTTTACAGAACCTCGCTTTGGGACAACAGTATCTTTTTTTTGTCCTTAACAGACTAAATAGGTTGCCAAAGGCAGCTGAACTAATGCAGGCAAATTATACGAATGTTACCGAAGAATACAGGCATTGAATTCGCAAAACAAAAGGCTGCTTCAAATGAACTTCAACCTTACATCCTCTAATACGCGGCCGGTAAATAACATAGTTGGTGTCTATCCATGTCAATATGCAAAACACTGAGACGTGCCTGCGTTTCTTATTTATCGCCCCAACATGGCTTTAAACATTCCTCAGTGGTTTGTAAGCAAACACTGTACTTTACAGCTGCCAGTTATTTTTAAAGCAGTTTCGTAAACCACTTAAACGAGAGAAGGTCCGTACAATGTTTCGAGCAGCTTTAATTTTGATCCATGACATCAGTGTCGTCCCGCTGTCTGCGACGCCAGTGGTTAAGTTCAATTTTGGCGTTCCCAAATGCTACGTTTGGGGTACTTGTCCCTAACATCACCCCGTGATCCGAGACTAGGTCTATTCACTATAATCGTGACCTCCAACACTAGACGTTGAGGTAAACTGAACAAGGTTTCCTGGAAACCATGGCAAAGCTGCATTGTTGTTTTGCAACTCGGGTAACAGAACAAAGCTGTTTCAAATTTGTTTTTTTAATGCTTTAATGCTGGGAAGTTTCTAGTTTTGATCCGTTACTTCTCTATTACGGTATGCGCGCTTCAGCACTGGGTAAGCGGAGATGGGCGGCCGCAGGTTACTACTCGTGGTGACACTCTAAAGGCAGTAGACAAGAATTGACTTTCGCTTGGAGGTAGAGCCACAACATAGCTGCGTACAGCAGGGTTGCCAGGACCAAGTGAACAAAAAATGCCAAACCACTTGCAAAAAAATGCCAAACAAGCTGAAACAGGCTGAATGCTGTTGGTTTTTATATAACCAGATGAGTAATTTGGCAAAAACACAGTGGTACTTGTGAACAAGGCGCTAATTATAGCATATAAAGCAACAAAAAACCATTGTACTTTAGAAAAACAAATAGAATTAAACTAGAAACACTCTCACTCATTTTTCACCCTTTGAATACAAGGTTTTGTCCCTGAAGCTAGAGCTAGAACAAAATATGTTACCATTTACTTTTGCTTGAAAATGCTGAATAGAAACAAGGTTATCTACGGATTGCCGAAAACAATAAATCACAGTTCATGAAAATACACATGTACCATCATACCATAGTTTCCAATCACTTAATTCTTGAAACCAAGCATTAGACATTTAACAATTCCACAAAATATCTACCACAAAAAGAAAGTCTACCAAAGTTCGCAGTTCTAGTATACATTGATTTATATCAAAAACTGCTACATTCACATTGACTTAACTTTTTTTAACCGGGGAGATCTACTAAATTGGTTTTATCATGGTTTAAACTTATATGAAAATCTGGCAGCACTGTCATGTGCTTATATTAAAATATTGCTAATAGCTGCATTGATATGCACTTTTACATACACACAAGCATGAAGAATACCAATAATCTACAAATAACAACACACACTGCACAGTAGATCTTTTCTTAAAAGAAACTTAAACACTGTACAGCGCAACAGCTAACCTGATTTGCATAGACTTATGTTTATTTTCCGAAAACCGCCCAGTCTACACTGCTTGAAACTGCCGCCGTTTTCGAAGTCATGCCCAAAAAAGTATTGTGCCTTTTGCCCTGTGACGTCACTCAGACGACAAAGCCGCTTGGATCTTCGAGAATGGGACCATGGCAGAAAACAGAGGACCTTTGTCCTGGGAAAAAGTTCTATAATTCCAAGCCGACAAAAGTAGCTGAGCCAGAGGTTTTAAAAAATGCCAAACAATGTTTTTTCGTGCCAACAGCATCAAAAAAAGGCCAAAAAAATGCCAAACTATGACGTACATGCCAAACAATGTTTTTTCACGCCAAACAACTTCAAAAAAGGCCAAATTTCTGGAATTTGGCCATAAAAATGCCAACCTGGCAACACTGGCGTACAGGGCGGTCAGGTACTGCGTTCTCATACTACGCCATCTCGATTCTAAGCAAGGCATATTATTCGGTCACAACGAAATCAGAGGAAAGGATATTCTTGCAACTTTACGTACAGCGTGACGCTCTCGTTACCGAATCACGTAAACAAAGAAACCTTCACGGTATGGCCGATGTAGGTAACCGGAGTATATGTGCCCATTGCATGGGTCAACATTTAAACCTTAACCGGGCCAGACATCCACCAGGTAAAATGACTGAGAAACTTTTTCATTCGCTTGTTTATCTTTGTCTATCAGTGCGTTCAATGACGTTTTTATCCGCCTTATCGCTGAAAAAAATCTCGTTTTGCAACGCCTGTCATGTCGCAGCGGTTCCACTTGCAACGACTCAAATGACGTAACATCACGTCAGCAATCCATCACTTTTCAGATTGCAAATCGTTGTTGGCACTTGCAGAAAATCTATCTTTCATAAGCAACAAACAACGCGTGAAGTGCCCACAATCAGACAAACAGCACAGCATGAATTTAAATTTTGCCATTATGCAAATTCAACCCATAACAAGACAAGAAAAGCTGACGATTATCTCAATTTTCCAAATGAGAAATTGTACACGCGCTTTGAACATTGAAAAGTCTGTCGTTCTGCAACAAAGCAATCATCTCTTGCACGATTCAACGTGTCCACTGTTCACGCCACTCAACAAAAAAGTTAGCATGGCCTGTGTTCTAAATCTGAGGTATAATAATACTAATAGATGTTCAGCAACGGCATCGAAAATACTTTTAAGCTCATCATAATATCTCCTGTTAGTGCTTGCTGACGCAAAACCACTGTAGGCAGGCTCAATCTGCAAACCATCGAGCAGACGCTATCAATCTGATGCTCATCAACCAACTCAGCAGTAAAACATAAACTATTTATAAAACTGTATGCTGGGAAACTGCCGTAGTCGCTGGTTACTCCAAGCGACGATGCATTGTGACGTGACAAAGCGAAACGCAAATGCGACCAAGCGTGATAAGAAAAACGTTTGGTTATGCGTGTCCGCTGCTCACGAAAAACAACTAAGCTGACATATGAATTCGTAGCAGTGCTATCTGAGGCTCTTGCAGATTGACTATTTCAGTTTGTACTCACAAAGCAGACCAGCAAAAACCTGCAACGAACAGCGGAACTCCAACGCTGGTGAAGTCCATTTTTTGTCAGCTGCTTTCCAATCCCTGCTCGTTGTTAAACCCACGATGGTTACCCAAGACTAGTAGAATAAAAAAAGTTTCAAGGTGCTATTGTAGTAGCGACAGGACCTATAGATAGGTTTACGTTTTTTCGATCTGCAATTATGTCGTTTTGTTCTGAAAATTTTCAGTTGGAAGAGTTGTTGCCATAGTTGCCTTTCCTGCCGCGTTCGATTTTTATCGAGTAGCCCATTCAACATAAGTGCAGGTTATTCTCTTACCATCTATGTGCATTTTCATGTTATTTGATGCATCATTTGACGTGGTCGTAAGTTTACATTCATGTCCTGGATGGTAGCAGCCTCTCACAGGGGAAGAGGATGGCATAAACCAAGGAATTCCCACTGAATTCGCAAGCAAGCCATCGTCGGCAAATTTTTTCGTTTTTGAAAGTTTCTTTTCAAACTGATCTGTTTCTTTTTCAGTACAATGACATTTCCCCAAACACTCTTCGTTTTAGTTGCAGGCTTGGATGCTTGCAACAACTTTTCATTTGGTTGCGGGCCCTGAACGGTTACGTTTTTAATTCACTAGTTCCAGGCATAGGCGTGGCCAGAGAGAAGGCCAGTGGGGGACGTGTCCTCTTTTCATTGACAAAATATAACAGGGGACACGTTTCACTGACATTTCATTGACAAAACATAACAAGCTACAAAATTAGCAAAGAAATATTTTCGTAAGCTTGTTGTTTTCAATGAAAAATCACGAAATTGTGTGATATCTTTACAAATTCAAGAATAACCTCATATTTAAGCAAGGTATTGTTTTTTGAGACGCATAGTACTTAACCTCCACTTGTGCCCGAAATAAAAAATTCTGGTTGCACTACTGGTGCCAAGTTCTGTGCTTTCGTCACATCGCAACCAGTTGCAACAAATTATTGGTCTGTTGCGTCTGAAGGCAGGCGCGTAGCCAGGGGAGGGCAATTGGGGCAATGCCCCCCCTCCCAATCCCGAACGTTGCACCAAAAATTTTCAGAATAATCAAGGTTTTGATGCGTAAGCCTAATAAATACTTCAGCGCAAATCAACGACACTGTTTACTGAACCTATTACATCAGCCTTTAGTCGAACCTGATCAAATCATTATGTTTTACCGATTGTCCATGATTAATCAAACGTTGTGTACATGAGGGTCGGAAAATGTCATCCAGGGCGGGCAATAGTATTTTTTTCAAGTGAAGCGAAGGATTTTTCTAGGGGAGACCAAAAATAATGAAATTTTATCTTTTCCACTCGAAACTAAGAAAACAACCTTTTTGCTAAAAATGTGATAGGAAAATGTCAAATTTGTCCAAGGTCCACTTCTACCATTCCCCTCCATCCCCTTTCGACGCTAGTTATTGAGTATACAGGCCCATAACCAGCTTGGGACACCAGGGCGGCGAAGAGTTTTCTGAGAGGTGAACAAATGTTTTAAACTATGTCCAGTATTTTTAAATATGTTTAACACATTTTTCCAGGGGGAGCGAAAAATTTTCTAGGGAGGCGCTTCAGTTCGAGCCTGTGTGCATTTAGCATTGCAAATGCTAGAGAACTCATGTCATGGCTGGCATTACCTGAGGTTTAAGCTCCGTGTGCAAGTTGGTGATAATGAAATGCAAACTTGTATCTAAGTGCTTGTACTCACTAACCGAAAGCAAAATAAGGAGTAGCGCTTTTCGCAGGTGTTTCTGGCCCACCAGCTTGCTGTCTGTCACCTGTTGGTGATGTAAACTTCATTTCAATACCATCGCAAAAATTCCTCTCTGTTAACCCTCCCGTGCTACAAATACAGTATTACTTTTGTCTGTAGCATCAGCCGTTACCTTAACTGGACATCCTATATTTTTGTTTTTGTACAATTTTAAAGTAAATAGAGGCAATGTACGTTTTATATGCCTAGCAGCTCAAACTTTGTTTGAGAAGCAATCTAGTGTCAATGTCTTTTTTATTACGCAAATAGGTCATAGACCACGGTCCTCAAACTCAAAACAAGGGCCAAACAAGGACATAAAAAGAAACAGGGCCGCATTATGACTATTCTAGAGCTGCATTATAACTATTCTAGAGCTGACTATTCTAGAGAACAGTTTTGTCAAGTAATTATAGCCTTGAAAGTGTTTCAACTTTCATCTAATGTTAAACCCTATCCTACAGTAATTTTGAAATTATTCAGCTGCAACCGGTAGACTCAGCAGCAAAATCTAACGTAAATATGAAGAAGTTTTTTGCAAGTGCTAAGACATTGACACGGCCATCACTTACAGATAGTTTGCAATCTCTTTTCTTGACAAAGCGCATGCGACTAAAATGAAACTAAATTGAATTCTTGCCAGTCGATTGGATTTTGTTATTTAAACACCCATGGATAAAAAAGCTTAACAACCGCTTGCGCTAAACTGGCTAGAGCAGCGGTTCCCAAACTTTTTTGAGCGCTCCCCAAACCTGAGTTTGGTGAACGCGCCTCAAACAATGACCCAATCCTTAAACAACGTATTAAAAAATAATGATTGTAGGCCTATTGGGGATTTTGGCAGTAAGTTGCTAAGTTTGTTTTTAATGTCAGCATTCTACTCTTTTCTCAGTAAGTGCTTATGCTACAGACAAAGACAAGCAATGGTAACGTTGAAAATACACAACTCCAGTTTGGATCGCCTCGGCATGGCCCATTTTTTGACACTTCGCCACTGTTATTTCAGTTTCGACCCATACTTTGGGAGCATTTGGGCTAGATCAACTAGCCGGCCGTGTGTTAAGCTGCGGCGACAAGTATTATTAACTTCACTCCAGAGCCGTGGTGAGAATTGATTGTGGCTTCGTTTCCGCAAATACACAACCACTTTCACATTTTGTGTAGAGAGGGTGGGTGAGACATACGCAAGTTTGTAACTTTTACATTTCAGAAGCGTTTAATGAAATAAAATCTAAACATTTTTCAAACGCATAGAGGTATTCTAGCCTTTACGTTATCAACTGCATACGTCAAGCAGTCGCTGAAAAATTGGATAAGACCGACGTCTTTAATGCGCGCAAGTTTTGTAGACCAACTTCGGGAGTCCGTGTCTTAAAGCAAAGTTGCTACTCGGCTTCGATTGAATGTGTGTTGGTGTACATCAGAAGCGCGTGAATATAGAAAGCGCAATGATAACGACGGTCACAATGACTTCTTGCTCAACTGCAATATAGGCTGCAAAAAGTATACTCCAAATCTTGCTCTCAAACCATCGCGATTTCCACCATCGGTCTTGCATGGACGTTTTACAAGCAAATGGTGGCTTTCATCCAAAATAGAAACGTGGAAATTTACTAAAAACAAACCTGAAAAACTTGTCAATTCAATGAAGATTGACTTCAATTTGCAGGCTTAAATCTGAACATAATCACTCAGAATAAAAGCGCCAGAAATAATGCACCTTTTGTGGAAGATGCTTTAAAAACAAGCGGCATTAAATATTTAAATATTGAGACTTCGTTGTTGTTTGCCCCCCCTATCAAAATTTCTGGCTACGTGCCTGTCTGAAGGCGAGTCTATTCAATTTACCAGACAAGAAGAATTAACCATAAACAGCAGGGTTTTGGACTTACTAAACACTGTTGTCTAAATATGTTTCTACTATTTTTTTCCAACTCATGTTTTGTTGATACGATGCATTTCTTTCCACGTAGAACAGCACTGCGATAAAAGTCTTTAAAAATAAAAATGTTTTGCCGGTTAAGTGTTGCACAAGAAACTGTAAAAGTAGAACACTCAAACTGAAACAAAGCTGGTGTTTTGTCTTGCAGTTTGAAATACCTATAGTGCAATAGTTGCCCGAACAAGCGTTTGAATCTCCACAGCTTGAAAAAGAAGCGTTGATGTGCTTGGGCCCTGCTAGTCACCTTGCACGACGTCTCGTGTGTCTTCTCAGCACGAAGGAAATAGGCTCTTCATGTTTTTTATGTTTTTGTATATGGCCGGAAAATATCTCTTTGTAGCAACAATAACAAGACAATCATTTTGGTGAGCAATGAGCCGTAAATAAATATACTCCTGAAAAAGCAGTCGAAGAAAAATAATTGAAATTTGTGCTCTTTTGGTCCAAAACAAACAAGATAGTTTTGTTCCGAGCTGTCATTTTCAACAAAGAGAAGTGGAACTGGCAAAGAATTTTTCCGCACCTTGGTCTTACGTGAGTTACTAAGTCTTAACTGTACCGAAGTTAAGCAGCAAACATCGTGGCTGAACCGACATAAACGGCTCAGATAAGCTTCACTTTGGAAGTTTGAAACACATGGCACTGAGTGCAGTATATAGTTCTTAATTTAGCGATTTAACAACGTAGCAAAAGAGCTTTTGTGTAATAGCCAGGGTTTAAAAATTATGTTTTTACGTTTGTTTTCTTTACGTTTGTGTGCTAATAGAATGTGCAATCAGAAAATTAAGCTACTGAAGGTATGCCAGTCATGCAGTTTGTGGAAAACAAACAGAAGACAGATCCCGGTGCAAATGCAAAGTTAGAACATTTAACATCGTGCGAGCTGGGCATTTGAGTTGAAGAGAATATTTTCATAAAACATGTCTTGCCTCCTTTTTTGTCACATTAAGCAGTACAATCATGCAACTGTCTCGTGGAACGTTCAAAAGATTTTTTTTCACAATCAAAATCACTGCAGCTGGAGTAAAAGCGCGACGTTTTTTACGGTGAGATATAACCAATTTTTTTTCTGAGCGCATCGCGAAAAAATTCTTCGAAAACCTCGAATGCTTGAACGCTAAGCAGTTATTTATTCTTCTTCCTGCGGGCTGCTTAAAGCTGAAAAACGTTTGACATCAGTTACAGGTGCCAGTAATAGAAGTCCATTGTTGCGTTACACGTTTTCACCTGCTTCACATTCCGCACATTAACAACCCCGAGGAAAGCATTATCCCCCTGAATACACGAGTTCAAAGTAAGGGGGGCATTTGTGTTTGGAAAAACAATTTTAGCAACTTTGACGCTAACAAGGATTTGCTTTAAGTATAGTTTTGGAGTAATCGTTGAGCAGAAGAAAAATCACTTTTCATCACGAATCACTGAAAATGAATCAAACAATCACGGCAATGTAACTTCAATAGGCATGCAGATGAATAGAAAATTGTTGAACAAGTAACGCTTTTCGCACGCACTTGGTTACCATTTGCTCAGCGCAGGCATCAGCACAATCACAACCACCACTTTTGCACAGTCTAGCTCAGTGTTTCCCAACCTTTTTAGGTTAGCGGCACCCGACAGGAAAAAACATAATTCGCGACACCCAGTGGCGAACCCAGAGCAATTTGCTTTTAAGATTTAATGACATTTTGAAAATGACTTTTTAATGATACATTGAAAAACGTCTTACTCGCGGCACCCCTCAGTATTGTAAATGCAACCCTAGGGTGCCGCGGTACCCCGATTGGGAACCACTGGTTTAGCTTGTGCTAAAATAAGCTGGAAGCCGAGGATATTGTCATAAAATTGTAGCAAAGCAAAAACCCCAGCCGTGATTGGTATTTTAAAGCATTTCTGGGCCGCTGTTTTCACATTCCAAAATTTGCCAACGACGTTTCAAGTACGAGATATTTGCTGAGGTTTCTCTTTAGTGGAGGAGAGCTCTTGACCTTCCACAGAAAATTAGTAACACTCCAAAGCCTTGCTGACGAAATTCATTGCAGAAAAATATCGCGGGTCCGAACACATAACTATAGCCGAGAGCTATGAGAACGTGATAGACCGAAGCGCGATCTCTTTAAATAAAGCAATGAGCAAATATTGCAAAAATTTTATTCCAGCCAACAAGACTTGCGTAAATTCCTGCAAAAAGTTAAGAAAGCACGGGCCGTACGCCCAAGTCTACTCCCAGCCTGCATCACTGTTGTTACCTGATAATATATTTGTGGCATTGGAAGACCAGCAGACTCAAGTTATGATGAGACTGCCTTGATTTTACAGGCTATTAATTTGACGAATCCCAATTGAAAAGACTGGTCCCTACCAAAGTCAGTTTTTGCAAATCAGCTGCTTAAGATAGAGGAGTAAGCAATGTTTCAAGTTTCAAAACCAGTGATTTAAATGGAGGAATCGTCTTGCCCCCTGCCTATCTAAGGAGGAACAGCGTTACCCTGCTTTTTCATGCAGGATCAAAATACGGAACATTTTTTGTAAGTTTTCATAGATTTCTCAACAGAAGCAAATTCCTCACTACGTTGATTGTTGACCATAGCAGGTGACATGCTGGTTTTGATAGAGCGTTCCTCCACTTCAGTTTGGAGTTATACTATTGTTTTAAACTGAAAAGAAGACATTTCGAATAAATCCTCTTTGCTTGAGGCAGAATGGCAGACAGTTAATATCATCTTCTTTGTTTAAAATAAATGCGTCTGCAATTGCCCAAACTACTTGTGTTTGCCAGCATCTGCTAGCAGCCTGGAAAAACCACTACAATGTCCAACAGTCGTGAAGCGTGCAGCAAAATATCGCCGCAAAGGCTCTCGGTAAATTCAATGGAAACGCACATATGCTGCTTCACTGTATCAAGCTGACTTAACTTTAGACTGTGTTAACACGGTACAAAAGCGTGAAATTGGACTGCGTGCCACAAACTCAATACGGCGCCATTCACCGCGTCACGGTCAAACGCAACTGTTACTTTAACGGGAAAGCGCTTTTGTCCAAAGCGGAAACATTCGAAATCTGGCCAACGCAGATTTTTCGCTTGCTGTGTTTGAAGTCGTGAAATCCGATGCCCTATTTAAAAAAACGTTGAGAAGTGCACACGGCAGCTCGAAGATGTACTTGGACGATTGCTATGTTTCAGCTGCAATTCGGTGCACGCTCTAAGTTTTGATTTGGTAATTGTTCATGGCTACACTCACTACAAACAGTAACGCCAACTGGTATGGGCGTCGGAGAGGGGAGCAAGGGAGGACAACTCTCCCCCTGTATTTTTAAATTGACGTTTTGCTATTGCATTTTTTGTAGAAAAAGGTTTTTCCCTTAGCTTTGGAGTTGGTAAAATGAAATTTCACTACCGTTGGCGCTCCCTAGAAAAAATCCTTCCGACGCCCATGCCACCTAGCCTGTTCATGCATTCTTACATGGGAGACGATGAACGTCGACACGCTTGCTTTTGTCGTATGTTGAGAGTAACCACTTGTACGGATTCGCAAACCGAAACAGAATGTTTAAACGCACGTTGCGCGACATCGCAACACTGAATGTTTCAGATTCGTTTCGGACTAAGGCCTATTCAAATTTCGATGTTTCAGAGCAATATAAACTTTTTCACGGAATTATCCCAAGTTATTTTATTTCGCATGTTTGGACTTACACATTGCAACTGAAACTTGATAACTTCAAATATAGGACAGTGACGTGTCGTCGAGGCCTGAACCTCCTCGACCGGGTCAAAAAACTTGTTAAATAATCCCGAAATGAGACCTAGGCCTAAAACTTTTCTGCTTAAAAGTGATGCCCGTCTCCATTTATAGTGTGTTCAGGAAATTGTTGAATCTTTTTTCTTTTGGATAAGACTCAGCAGGACGACAATCACTCCTTGTTTGATAGCAGCTCGTAACCAACATGTAAACGAATGGTTGCAGCCTTTGGTGGCTCGTTTAAGCAATCGGTTTGAATAAATCGGTTCAAGTGTTTTTCATTGCGATATTTCGCGCAAAATGTCAAATCTAACCAACGTGTCGCAAGTCTCGAGTGTTGTATCCTTCGAGACATAGACTGAGACCTGCGTCCTACGAAAGCGAAAACCACCCAAACCGGCTCGAGATTAATCTCGAAATTAGGCCAAGCTTCTAAATGATCTTTCATGACTAAAAGAATCATTAGTAAATAGTGGCTGCTGTTGCAGTCACCACTATTACTGGTTGTAATAGTGGTTACTGCAACAGTAACCACTATTTACTAATAATTAATTCTTAGTAGTTATTTTTAACCCTTTTTAACCCGCAGATCGCTTGAAGCGCTTTTAGGCTGATAGTGAGGGATGGACTTAGTTCTTACAAAACAACCGATACCAAAATGCGTCTCGTACTGAGAAAAACAAGTTTTGACGGATGGAGTTGCTGTATTTAGAAACATTGAAGAACTCGTATCTCGTATAGCTTTGTGGCATCGAAACAACAGCCCATTACAGAAAACAGCTTCAGGACGTTCGGCCCAGAATTTAGATTTCGTCTCGTTACGGTCTCCTTTTTTTGCTTATTTTACCTGACGTGGATTCGATGCAGTTTGTTACTTTTTTTTACTACGTCTTCAATTAAAAATTGATTTGTGCTAGCAACAGGGCCGGCTGAGTACTTGATCCAGGTGTCCTTTCGCCAATCCTTCAGCATGTTAGAACACGATCATTGAACTGTGAAAATTGAAACGTATGATGTTTTTATATTCTCATCAACATGAAATCAATTTGTGATCTTTGATGTCATTGCTTTTCCTCTTGCTGCATTCGTGTTATTCCGTGATTTGTGTCACAAAAATGCATGAATAAACCATATCATATCGGGCCTCACTTCTCGTAAACTTAGAAATACCAGGATATTTTTTACAGTTTTATTCAGTGCTGTAGTCAAGACCGAGACTTGTTTCAAACTTCGAAACCAAGTCAGTTAAGAAAACTGAGGCTGAGGAACTCAACCTTAGTCGGCTGCGCCAGGATTTTTCTTTAATTTATCACAAAAAAGGTCATCGACACTCCCCAGTTTCAGGTTCATCGGATTTCATCTATTTTTGCCACTTTTTGTTTTTTCTTCCACTACGACAAAACCGACTCCGAACAAGTTAAACTGCTGAAGCTTTACCAAACTATGTCGGTAGGGCATTTACAGTCTCCAAAACAATGGCTCAGGACCGACACCTAAGATCTTCGCGACTGACACTTTTAACAAAATGGGCATCGAAATATGTGTCAAGACCGGAGCCAGCTTTCGATGCTCCATCACTTGTTTTATCTTTAGCGATTTCGCAGTCGAAATCAAACCGTGAAGCATCCGCAGAGGAGTGTAACTCCTTACCTCATCACACGTAATTGCGATCTGATTCAGTGACTCATAAATTTCAAGCATTATTGCCTGTAACAATTTAGTGATTCAACTAAAATAATGCACCACTGTTGAGTCGCGGCGAGATTCAAAGCATGATACCGAAAATGCTTCACTTTTTCGCGTTTTTCTCGCCTATCCTGTTTTTGTTCTGGTCCTACTCAGGCGAAATTGCCAACCCAGTCGTCCTGCAACAGTATTTTATAGAATCACGAATATACCCAGAAATTTTAGAGCCCGAGGCAAAATTTTTGAGGGCCCCTATTTTAAGTGAAGTAGGCATTCAGGCTACTTGAAAATTCACAGCAAACGTGAACCTTACGTACATTGCATGATAAGCATATATTGTATATAATACTATTTGAAAATACTCGTACATACAGTAATAATAACCTACTGGAGGTGCTGCTAATTACAGACTGCCACTTCAAAGCGTGGTAGAGTTTTTTTCTGCCCATCACAAACAATGTCATTAACCTTCGCGCTTCAGATTTTTATTTTCTGAAAAGCTCTCCGTTGATGCCACGCACAAGCAAAAACATATCGTTCGTAGCGTAGTACGCGCTGCAAATTCCTGTATGCTCAAATGGTCATTTCTGTGCTTTTTAATGCAAACGACGATGTGCCTAACTGAACTCGACTTGCACCTCAGCTATGTCTTCATTTGAAATTCACTGTTCAGGTTTCGTATACACTGCAATAAAAACAAAAAAAAACAACAGAACAGTAAAGTTGTTCAAAATTTTGATTATTTGCTAATGGATCACAACGAACAAAAATATGTAACGAAAGTTTTATATGTGACAATTAGTTAACATTTTGGACTCTGGATACGCAGCAGAGCCAAACTTGAAGACATACACCAACTGTCTATCGCATCTTTATGAACCAAAAGCTTTTTCATTAAAGAAAAGTATCAAAGTGAGCTACTGTACCAAGGATTTGGAAAATGTTGCAGTTTAAAGAACTTTCTGATTCTTATCTTATGAGTCAACAAGAACAGCCGTTTCCGAATGTTGCAGAGTTTGGAAGTTCCTTCAGAAAAATAAATGCATTACTTCAGCCATTTGCACAATTTGTTTACAACTCAGTATAAAATACACTAAGAGAAGTGCCATTGCTAAAACTGTAAAATGAATTTTTGGTATCTGATTTGGAAATCAACTTCAGACAAAGTTTTTCTTATCTTTTGGCATGCAGCGTATATGCAAGGAAGAAGTAAGCATGAAACGATGCAGCCATTCATATCACAGGTGCGGTCAAACTAGTTGTACCAGCACTTTATTCAAAGCACGAAAGCAGAATAAACAATAAAACCTACGTATAGGCATCAGAAAACGTGATCCACATTTTAAGAAAGTGGAGCGCGGCACGACATTTAAAAAAAGTGGGGCCCGAGGCAAGTGCCTCATTTGCTTCACCCTAAATTCACCTTGCATAGTATGTCTAAGTGAATGGTGAGTTTGAATTTTAACCAGTTCACGTTTTGGGGCCAATGCAAGCAGGGAGCAACTTTAAGCCTTCTGCCTTTGAACAAACTTCTTGCTCAAACTTCGCTCCAATCAATCAAACGATTTTTTGCAGAAAGCACGTTGCTGTCCTTTTGCTCGAGTTTCTGACCCCTTTGAACAACATGCTACTTTCGATTTGGGGCCATCAGAAGCAATGTACAGTACCTACATTCACACTTATCATTTATTTAAAAAGGCAGAAAAATTAATTACCGCCTATCTTTGTCAATCTGATGCATGCAGCTCATTGTTTTGAACGTTTTTAAGTCTTGCCTATTGCGCGTCGCCTCTCGCACACCGGCTGCAGCACTTCATGATCTATCGGGCTGCGGTATTAGCGAAGCATTAAGATCCGGCGCTGGTGCTGACGACAGCGATACCATGATAACCTGGCACCTGGGGCGATGAAGTTTGCGAATACAAATGAATTTATGTTGGTGACGACCACCGACGGCGAAGGGTAGACTGCAAGGCAGGTTGCGCTCTTGTCGGTTTCACCTAACGGCCCTTATCAGTCACAGACGCACACAATCACAACGTTTCAAGAAGGACCTGACTGATTGAAAATCACGTGAGCCGCAGCTTGCGCAGCAGGTCGCGGATATCGCGCGACCTCTCACATTTTCGCACATGACGTGCAAAACTGTTTCTAGACTATTGTGCCGAAGTATTACAAGAGACGCAAATGTGGATGCTGGAGGTTTCCTCTTGCGTTTATTCCAAACAATGGTTTTGTGAAGGGCTGTTGTCAAAAGAGTTTGGTACGAATTGTTCAGGGTCCCAGAACATGGAAACAACTCGTTTTTTAGAGTACTATGTGATATTTTTTACGTTTTTGTTCTTAGCTGTAGTTAATCTAGGTGGTGTATAGTAAGATGTTGATCTATGTTTGATTCCTTCTTCGGTGGTTCATGACTGCACGCAAGACTCCCTTACATTTTGCTTTACGGCAGGGGTGCGCAATTTATTTGACTCGGGGGGCACTTTGAGAAGGCAGTGCTTAGCGAAGGACCGTACCTTCTAATTTGATCGTAAGGTAAATAAAAAAACATGAACAATGACTTTACACAGAAAAAATTTTCAGTAAAGCCTAACTGTTTTTGTGCAAATACACTTTATCCAGCGCAAGCAATTCATTGTGACAAATGTAACCTCACACACTTTTCAAAAATGTTCTGATTTGAAGATTTTTCCTGAATGCTTCCGCGGGCCACTAAAAACGCTTTGGCGGGCCACATGTGGCCAGCGGGCTGCTAATTACCCACCTCCGCTTTACGGCATACGCAAGCATTCGACAAAATTGGATTTGCTGTAATGTGCTTTTTACATTTATATGTCGGTGGGAGCGAGTTGACAAAAACTTTTTTCCTGGAACTCTATGCTGTTTTTTAAAAGCTCCACCAGTCATTTTAAATCTTCGTGAAAAATCTTGAATTTGGGAAAAAATTAGTGAGAAGAGCTTGTGCAAAAACAAATTCGGATAATTTGTATATTACGGGATAAAACTTACGAAAAGTTTTTGTTCATGAAAAGTTGATGCAAATAGTCTTGTGAAAATTTTTATTGTAGTAAGTACGGTGTGATTCTGAAAATCTTAGATTATAGTCATAAGCAGTGGCGTAACTAGAGGTTTGAGTCAGGGGGGCCAAAGCTTACCTGAAGGGGGCCCACTGGTCACCGTAGAGGGGCCCACTAGCCAAAACCCAGAAAAATGTTAAGTAATGATAGTGAATCTCTGGATGTCCGTACTAGACAAAAAATGAAAACACCCCGAAAAACCCCAAAAACGACAAATTAAAAAATACTAAATATCAAAATGTCAACTAAAAGGGGCCCAGTTTTTATATTTAGCTTGCCATCTCTGAAATGGAAAATGAATAACCTCACTTTTGCTGTTCACTTTCCGTTTCAAGAGAAAATTACGAAAAAATAGAGATCTTGACGCCGTTTTTTATGACTTTTCACCAAAACGCCAGGTCTGGATCCGCTACTGACTATATTCTGTGATACTTTATATGGAATAATATATCCAAAGTGACTTCACTTCTGAAACTTTTCGCTTTTTGCCGTCATGATTCCATAGATAACAAAAGATTTGGTTGGAAAATTGAGATTGACCTTTCAGGCAAGCTGTCTTATTGCCAAGGATCTACGTTTTGAAAGTCATAATTCCTTCTAACGGTAATGACGCACGTTGAAACTATGGTGAACATTTTAAACATGGTAAAACCAACGTTTTCGTGCATACGAGATGGTAACTGCAAATCGAAATTTGCAGTAGGTCTTTTTATCACAATTTTGCATTATCAAAATAATTTCAAGTTAGACATTAATGGAACATATTTACTTCGAAATGCAGTTTTTTTTAAGGAAAATGTTAGGTACCTGGTATGGACCCATAGGGACCCGATTTCTCTGATTCTAGAGACCTGACTCGACAACCGCAAGGTTTTTCGGTGTCCTGGCTGCAAGGTTTCACTTGTTTTGTGAATAAGTACGACTATAGATCATTAAAATGCTTGTTTCTATGTACGTCGTCGATGGCTTCGTCTCGTGTGTGTTCGGCCGTGTACAATTGCCTCGAGTATGATAAAAATTCGCAAGTGTCTTACTTTGTTTTATATGCGCGCTAAGCCATGTCTTGTGGGCCTTGCGGCTGAAATCAATATAACTGTCAAACCTGATGATAATTTTCGCTGATTCTAGAGACCTGATTTTCAATTCTAGGGACCCGATTCGGGTCCCTAAAACACTTTATAAAACCTGTGGAATGACAAATACAAGAACTGGCTCAACAGCATGTGACGCATTTGCATATCTGAAGCACATCCGTGTTATTAATATATGTCAGTTTTTCACCAGTTCATTAGAAACAGTTTTTTTCTGGAAAATGTGCAACTTGGAAAAGCAGATTTCAACGCTTTTAACATAAGCGAATATATAGTAGCATTTGTTTCTCACCGTAAGTTTGTGTGGAAAATTTTAATATTTCATGCAAATGTAACAAACGCACAAAGCAAAACTTTCATACCATATTTTTTGTTTAGTAACATGCATCTATCTTTGTGTATTTTATCTTGATCTTTTGATTTGGAATAACGTTTAGTTTGTATCACGTTCATGGGCGTCGGAAGGGAGTTGGGCGATCCTTGGCCCCCCCTGCATTTTTGAAATATGAAATTTTTCTATTAAGTTTTTAGCAAAAACAGGCTGTTTTCGTAGTTTCGAGTGGGTGAAATGAAGTTTCACCACTTTTGGCCCCCCCTAGAAAAATCTTTTCAGCTACACCTGGAAAAATCCATTATTACCCCCAGGAAAAGATCCTTCCGACGCCAATTATCACGTTCCCATCATGCTGTGAGATAAAAGCAAAAATGGCTTAAATCCTTGTATAACTACTTGTTTAGATACTATATAGGATCTTGTTGCATAGGAGTTTTGACAGCAACTTGAACAAATTGGTAATGAAAGTAACAGCCCATTACCACAAAAACATAAAATCAAGCAATTTTGTTTAGGTATGCATCGTATGCGTGCTGGAAAATTGCTACAAAAAGACAGCGAAGGTTTTCGTTAATAAAGGTTTCACGAGCAGACTCGGTTGTATACCTTCTTGTACGGTCTACGTTAATACCAAACCTTCTTAACATAAAAGACTGCAATAAAGTGGAAATTAAATGAAATCTGGTCTACGGATTTCTTGCAAACTGCGATCAGCTCCTCAGATATCCAACTGCACATTGGCTCTTCGCAAGTTGTTTTCAGCGGAGTTCTCGATATAGAGTTAATGGATAAATCACGTTCTTATTTCTACTGCCGTAACAGCTAGTCCAGAACCGTCGCCAGGAAGTTTTCAATAGGGGGGCTTTGAGTTTCTGCGGGGGTATTGACATACTAAAAATTGACAAACTCCACTGATTTATAGTGCTTCATGTTTCAATTTGGGGAGCTTGGAACTTTGTTTGGGATGCTAAGCCCACCAAAGCCCCCTCGTGGCGACGGGACTGAGCTAGTCGCAGGTCTTCGGCGTATGTTATAGTACAAATAAAAACAATTCCAATTCCATTGGTCTGTGTAAATAAATATTTCAAGGTTTATATATTTTTTATTTCCTGTTGCCTGACTCACGAAGAGTATTTTAACCAAAAACATTTCACATGAAACGCTTGTAAGCACTTTTAATGCGAAAAAAGTCGGAATAAGAGCAATTAACTCTACCTACTTCCTATTTCACACTCTTGTGCTTTGTTGTTCACCAACACCATAATATATTGTAATTTTTGCCCGTAACTCCCAGATTAGTCATCAGCGTAAACCAAGTCTTGCTGAAGCAATTTGCGCAGTGACCCATAGACCTTGAAGTCACTGCATTGCTTACGGTTGTCAAAGGATCAGACACTTGTGTTGTATGAAAAACTTGCAGCATTCGGGAACAGTCCGCAAATGTTGAAATTACTGCAATTCTGTGAACCAATGGGTTTCTAGACTATCCGTGTTATTTTCAAACATCCACGATTTTTGGCGCACGAAAACCGAAGACAAACATCGTTACGTCAACGTTGAACTGAAAACACATTTCAACTAACAAAACATTGCATAAAAGGTGTGCGTATAGACAAATGTAATCGACGCCCATGCATAGGAAGTTGAAAGAATGGCGGAGATTTTATATTGGGCAAATAAATAGGTGTTAGTTGCGTGCTGCACACATACATATCTATAACAGTTAGCACATTTTTCGCATGAGTCTGATATTCTGTTGCAGTGTATCGTGCGTGACACATTACCCAACAAATGAAAATTCTGCCTGAAATCTTTTAAAAGTTTTTGTTCTCCATAACAGCATTTGCCCTTTTCTGTCTTGAAGCAGTGGCGTAGCCACACCAACATTTTGGGAGGGGTCAAATATTTTGACTTTAAGCGAGCAACAGTATTTGGTTCGGGCACCGCTTCTCCAAACACAAAACTACAAGATATGCTAGAAGTTAGGGCAAAGGTCTCACCTTGCTACTCATATGTCTTGAGGCACCCTTAAATTTGTCAGTGTCAGCAAGAGCAGAGGTCTCTTTCAACAATAAAACAATCACTCCTGTACTTATTCAGAGCACGTGTCTTGCATTCCAGCTGAATAGATTTTATTTTATATCGTATTTAACCGAAATTATTTACGTTCTTCTATTTTACTTTGCTCGTAAACTTTTTCTCACTTTCGAAACAACAAAGCAAAAACATATGTGTGGATTTCGCGTTGCTGCTTTTGAAATGATTTTGAAAGGCTTAAAGGTTGCAACCTGTTTCACCCACGTTTCAAACTGAAGAATAGCTTCGTTGCTTCATATTGAGTATATTTGATTCTTTCAAACCGGCTTATGCGTCTCGCGCAGTCACATTTAAGTGTATTTTTATGTTGGGCACGACATGATCACAGGAAAAAGATACGTTTGAAAAACAAGCGACAATCACGACTTCGCACCTCATCGACATCAAGACAAATAACATGCTTGCACTGTCAGCGGGTTTGCTGTGATTTAGTAGTGCCAACGCCATTGCGCAACTTGTCGCTTTGAAGGTCGGCACTTGAGTCACGAAAAAACAACTCTGATTAAATTTAAATCGACCTTTCGCGCTTGCTCATTCCTGTTACAGAGCAAACTTTGAAACGTCGAAATTATACCTTTGGCAAAGATTCCCAGATTAAGACTACATCTCACCGAATATGGTGACACTTGAGATGCCACTTGCTCCGAAGCGACAGCAACAGCAAGCCGCGAAGAAAAGATTTCCGCTTTTCAGAACTTTCCAACCTGATGAGCCAACTGGCCACAATAGCCAAGGAGCTACTTATCAGATCTCACTGGTAGCGTGGTTGCCTTTAAAATCAGTTCCATCGTGGAAGGATTGCATAGGTCGGTGGTTTTGCGGGATACAACCTGTCTGCCGTGATGTGGATAATGACGCAAATGCAAACGGCGGCTTTTTCAAGGTGGCAACCTGTCTGTATCACACCTTAACTGCCAATTTTTCTACGATTAACCCTCCAAGATTAGTTGGACAGTGTTAGAGAACACCAACATGAGCTAACGCGTTTTAGCAAATACAGTGCTCTTTGCACTCAGCATGCACTTCGTGAATGTGAATCGGATTGTGAAGGGCCGTGCGACGGGAACGCGCCACCTAGCGTGAAATATCGCGTGGACGATGATTGGTCTGCGCTCGGCCAAATTTAAATGATGCAAGTAACCACTTCTCAAAAACGACACATGTTCAACAGAAAAGATAGGGGCGAATTGCACATCAACACCACGATACAGACAAGATAGAGAAGCTTATAGCTTTCTCTAGAGCAGGGGTGACGAACATGCGGCCCGCAAAAGAATTTCGTGCGGCCTGCGAAGCATTCAGGCGAGACCAGCAGTCTTGAACTTTCGCATTCAGGCGAGACCAGCAGCCTTGAACTAACAGGTTTCATAGTATGACTAAAAAGTTGTGCGGCCCGATTACTCAGCGGTAACTGACAAAGTGGCCCGCGATAGCAAATAGGTTCGTCACCCCTGCTCTAGAGGCACTAGTGTACGGAGGGGG
>Ga0210059_1002857_pt1 | contig 27327 bp, 15 predicted proteins | sample Ectturendosymbi2_FD_188042 | JGI IMG/M metagenome (GOLD analysis project Ga0210059, IMG submission 188042) | Ecteinascidia turbinata endosymbiont from Florida, USA - Sample 2 (SPAdes) (version 2) | ecosystem: Host-associated > Tunicates > Ascidians > Unclassified | place: Key West, Florida... | reverse complement strand
AGACATTTTTGGGGCAACTATAGCTGCAAACGATCATCCATAGATTCACCTATCACGTCCTGCAACAGAAAAGACATTCGTTAAAAAATGGGTTTTTTATCGAACAAAATATGGGTACGCATCTTTTTGGGTCACCCTGTAGAACCAAGTCGCAATGGTGCAGCACAGTAATAATTAGGGCAACCAATTTTTTGACCTAAAAACTTACAATTTTGACTTTATAATTTATAAATTTTGACTTGATTTTGACCTATCGATATCCTGCGTTTTCAACTGAAACGCAAAGCATATTTACACACAGTATTAGAAAACAAACCGATAAGTTTTTTAGGTTTGTTGTTAGTTCTGTTGAAATGAAACAAAAAGTAGCTTATCTGCAAAATCTCGTATAGCACGTTTTAAAAATGTCGAGCTGCTTTCGGTTTCATTAAACGAATCGTGTTGATGCTTTGCACTGTGGCGATGTGCTTACACCATAAACCTTTTGTCAGTTTTCATAAAGCAGTCACAGAATTTGCAAAATAATTCACCCTTAGGTGCTGAGATAAACTCAGAAGCATATTCATGCAGTATACTTCGAACTTTTGAAGAATTTCTTTGTTGAACCTTGGACATGATATGTTGATACTCAATCCATTACGCATATACAGTGTTTTTACTTCATGATATTCTCAAATTTGACTCTACAATATTTATTAATGTATTATCAACATATCGAGTCAAATTTGAGAATATCATGAAGTAAAAACACTGTATATGCATAATGGATTGAGTATTTGTCAAACCAAGTACTGTAAGAACATGTTTTTTTGCATTGCCATGCCTAGTCTGCTTATTATTCAATTGTCCAGTAGTGGGGTAAACAACATTATTACGTCAAAAGTTGCAACAAAGCCATTACTATTTCAGAATTGCAACTAAACTAGTAAAATTATATCAAAATCTGTTTTTGTAACTTTAATAAAATATCGATATCGAGAAAACTCTGCTGGAAGAAAATTTTGGCCTAACGAGATTACTTTGACCTGATGATAAATTTTGTCTTATTGCTGACCTAACAACTTTGGAGTGGCTCATGGTATCAGCGTGAAATTTGGTTTGTGGACATTTCATGAACTTTTAAGAAGGCAGAAAAATTTTGACTTTATTGACTTTTGGTTGCCCTAGTAATAATACTACTCTTGATCATCTTGAATCAGCCGTGAAAGTCCCGTTTTGGTCATCTTGCCCTGCGACAGTTTTGAAAGATGATGTGGGCAGTTTGGACCAAAAGTTTGCAGTTGAGCATCTTCACTGCTTAGATGAGGGTGACTCGGATGCAGACAGAGAAATAGTTCATTTTCTCGATTACAGTAGCATGACAAAACAGTTGCGGCCATGGTTGTTGTAGTTGGTCGCGTCAAACAATGGTTGCTGGACAATTGCACAAACTTCACACAAACTTTGTGCCGTAAACTTTTTTCTTCCTGCACTTTCTTCCACAATTGTTTGCTGCAGATATAATTTAACTGTCTGATCTTACTTCGGCAAAATATTGCGACATCATTGATATATGATGAAATTGCAGTCAAAGAAATTGGATGACACGGTGAATAGAACGAAGATTTAACCGGATTAAAACCTGACGTGAACAACGTGTACTGGCACGCCTTACCCAAAAGCTATGCGATTAAATCTAAACAAGTTGCATGAACTTGAAAAAGTTAAATATTAGTGTGAAAATATAGAAATGATTAAAAACATGAAAAATATCAACAACTCAGATATAAAAATATCACAAACCTTCATAATATATATGGGCATATGCCCATTTTATATAAAAACAGTGGGTAAAGGGTTACCGTTACATTTTGCGGTTACTAACGCAAAACCGTCAAATTTTGCAAGTACAGAACATCAACGATGCAAACAATGATACAGACAGTCGATGATAACATGTATCATAAATGAGGAATCTTCAAAGAAAAATGAAGTTATTTTTATGTCGGTTTGCAAAACGAAAGTTTTTGCTGCAATTTTATTTAACATCACATAACACAATTAGGCAATTTTGTCGCCGTGGCTGCAACTCTCATGCATGAAATTAAATGACACAACAAGAGTCGTTTCAGCTCCAGCAACGCTAAGCAGTTGTTCCCCACGGTTGAAAACCAGAGTCCCGAGCTCATACGTTCTTTGCCATAAACTTATGTTTTATCGAAACCCCTTTGTGATTATCTTTGTTAGCAATGTGCATAAGATGCAATGCTCATTCAAGGTTTCTGAATACGCTTTGATGCAATTCTGTTTACTCTGTTAGTGTTTGACGATTGTTTGAATCGATTACTGGAGGTTGCAGAGATAAGTTGCAAAAACTGTACTGTTCACACGTACGGTTTCCCAACTGATGTTGAGAATAATATCTTCAGGTGCAGTTTCTCTTGTGTACAATTTCGTCAGGCGTCATTAACAATGTTTCTCCATTATTTTCATAAGACACTGGATTGCAAACGATAACATATCCCTTATTTAGGTACTTGCGCAACACGAGCTGCGAGAAGGCTGAACTCCATTACAAAACCCCGCAGGCTGCGGTGTTTTTTTTATGCTGCTCATGGCAAACAGATTACCCTCCACATGTGTGACAAGCGAGGAATCTATCGGAAATTTTTAATACGAAATTGATTTCACGTAAGCCGTAACACTACACATCGCCAGTCCTTAAATCTGCAAGCAACGTTAAGAGGTGAAACGTTGAAAGGCTAAAACAAGGGCAGAGAAAGCAAAGAACCTCACGACAACCCAAATGAAAAGAGAAAGCAAACAACCCAAACAAACAGAGTAAGGACATCAGTTTTGTGCTGAGTGACAACTAAGACCTGGGCAAGAATACAACCAATGTGGTATTTCACATTCACTGAGCAAACTAAGTGCGCCACTTATCGCTTTACTAGACACAAGAAAGTGCCATGTGGTGCATTTGAGTGAAACTGCATTTAACGACAGTTCAATTAAAGTCCCTTGTAACGGATGACAACCATTGACTTATCAAACTGAACCTTACAACTGCCGCTTGCAGTTGACGCAGTCAATAGTATCAAAACATAAGCAATGTATTCACTAATGCATTGTTCAAAAGTAGCTATTCACCAGAGAACATGCACATGCAACCCCGTACAGATGTGCTGTGCGCAATATCGGTCTTGGGGGTAGAAGCGTCTCCCATATACTTGCACACGCGCTGACAAACAAGAGCTAGCATGAGCAACATTGCCTAATCAAGTATGTTGAAGCAGTAATTCCTCGACGATAACATTTCATAATGGGGCTATGACGAACAGGAATTCTCCCTTTAAAGCCCCACATTTGTTATGGCCACAAAAAACAAAATTTTGACAAAAAGTCTGAATTTTGGATTTTTGCAGTTCAAACACAAATGCTAGAGTGCATTTCATTTACAGAAGAAAAATGTTAGCGAGAACTGTTGCCAACTTTTAAGAAATAATTTTATTTATAGTAGAATACGATGCGGTTTTCTGTTGGGTTCTGACACGCTTTGCTACTGTTTTTGTTATATTTTTAGGCTTTAAAATTTTAAGGAGAGATAAAAACGTGAGTTCAAAGTCAAAATAAGTATGCCACTTGAATTTCAAATTGCTTTGGAAATAATTGTCTCGATTCTCGGCCAACGCAAGAGTAGATGATGTCTACCCGGCGAAATACATGGCCTACCCTGATAAGATCATAGCGTGTGCTTTTTGGTTGTGGAAGGATTCTGTCAATAGATATTGTTTATAAAAACCAACATAATTTTAATGTCAACCTCTTTTTGTACAACTTTCGTGAAGTGGCTAACAGTGCGTTTGAACTTACATTTCAGAATCCTACAAGCAACAATTTCAACATTGAAATCATTGTACCATCCAGCATCACCTCGTGGCCACTTTACCACGCTGTCGCGTTTGCTTCGGAAGGAATAATGAAAGACGCTGAAGTTTATTTCTGTACAGATTCTGGGATCAAAGCTGGCACCATTCAGAGGCGCTGGGCGCCTCCGAGTCAGCAGAGCGCGCTACCGGCAAGTGTGGATGTTTTGTTGGTGACTGCTTTATCCTTGTAGATTAATTACGATATGCAAAAATAACATTCACTCAAAACATGCGTGCACTGTATTTCAACTCTATATAACTTTAAGTCTCGCAAACTGCCTTTCGGATGTCAGTATTTAACAATTCAGCACCTTGATGTGAAAATACTATTTCTCAGGTAAACTTTTTTCGCGTTGCACAGATATTTGTTTTAATGAATCAAGTAAAGAGACTCACAGCCTGTTTGTGATTTCTAAATACCTTCATTTAAAACTTTTTAGGGCTGTGCTTTCATATGAACAGTTTTAATTTGGTACAAAACATGGAGTTCTACTTCTGACTACGTCATATGTGCTTCAATTACAATAAGAATTTTCAGTGATTATTTTCTGTTTACAGGGTGGTGTCACTAACTCCCTTTTTATTTCAACATACAAATACTCGAAATGTGTATTCACCCGGAATGCTACCATCACCAAAACTGTCAGCTCAGGAATGACGAAAATGTTTGACTTTTCCAACGAGGATTATTTCATTCTTTCAGCCATCGGACCAATTATAGGTATATCTGCCGTAGATTTCTACTTGTGCATCCAACTTGTCACTTCGGCAAAGGTTTTTCACATTATTGACAATGTTTGAAGAAATTTAATAAAATTTGAGACTTAAATTACACAACCTTCTAGAAAAATGCTACGGTAGTAGTTGACAGTGTTCTAAAGACGATTAAACAAACAGGTGAGGAAGCTGCTGAGCTAACACTGACGCAATCGGTGTAAAAAATGTTGGGCGTCCAGTCAATTGGTGTAACTGGTATGAATCGCTTGATGTTCCAAACAACTTTTTTTTGAATATACGCGATCCAGTTAAAAAAAAGATCCAGTAAAAAAATCAAAATGACGTAAAAAAAGGTTTTACGTCATTTGATGTATTCTTTGCGTATTATTAGGTAAAAATATTTAACTCCTAACTGGCTGCAGGCCAGCACTTTTCGTTCTAACGCCAAATGCATCATCGTTCTGCGTTTTGCGATACAATTTAAATGAATAAAATAAGGCAAGATACCGCAAACTTCGTTCTGGCAACTTTAATATTGGCTGCAAAAGCAAATAGTAACCTCTTTCGTTCAGTACCAAACACCTATAGAACCAAAGCATTCACAAAATAAAAGAATACAAAAAAAGCATTCACAAAATTACCACTGGCGTCAGAAAAAAAACAGCATATTTATGCTAACGTTAAAATGCAAGAAAAAACACCATTCACAAAAGGAACGTTGATTCAACGTTTTTTTCACACAAGTTTTCAGACTTTCATTGAGGTGGTGGTGAATGAAATTGTTTCTACTAGCTCAACTGCAAACAACTGTCATAAACATTTGCGTCATTAACACTTGTTGATGCCGCATCGATCTTGCCATTTTTTAGATATTTTAGTTTTAAATTTTAATAGTTATTTTTCAGGAAATAATGTACAATATCACAGCAGGAACAGATGGATTTCAAGAACTCAAATCAATTTCTCACCACCGTAAGTCATTGAAGCAGAGTGTGATTAAAGAAACCGCAGAGCGGTGTATATCAAACATGAATTTTAATTGGCTGATGTTGATGCGTTTACTCTACGTATGCAATTTCCACTCGTGACCCGCCGAAAGGAGTACGCAAGCGAGTATAATGAAACTGATAATAAAAAAACACGAGGAAAAACACCTCTGAAATGAGTTTTGTGCAAAATATATTAGAGACTTCCAAACAATGATCTATAGAAATTGTTCAAAGTATTTACTCTATGAATCAACTGTACAATTATTTATTATATAGGCCAGTTTTTGTCAGAGATTGCGGCCGAACAAAGCATTGCATTGCAAATATTCCACTTTGTTCCATTCAGCACAAAGGATGTATTGTCGTGACCTGGAAATACGTGAGTATTCTTTGAGAACAATTACACCTACCCATATATACAGTACACATATAGCTATGTGTATGGTAAATTTTGCCAAACTTTTTTCGCTGAATGAATAACAAAGATATAGAATAAACAGCAGATTTTTTATGACACCTGTTCTCATTATTTTTGCAAGTTTGTACAAATCAAAAGCTTTCGCTAAGGTTTTCGCCATTGTTTTGCGTGAAACTCGATCATACTTTAACACTGAATCCAAATATTTTTCTCAAAATTTTTATTGTAACAATGTGAGAACAAGCTTGGCTATTCCAAGACATGTTGCTTGTAATGATGTTATGATGTAAAACGCTGTTTAGCAATACACTATTTAGAATTCCTGCAATCTGGTTCAATTTGCTTTGTACCAGTTTTTCCGTAACCTACTCTGTGCGAATTAAAAAGTTGTTTTTGCAGAATGTCAGAGCTGCAAGTTTTGATATTGAGTTCGGTGCGTCGCTCCGCTCAAGCGAGTACCTTGCAATCGCTTTCGCTGAAGAACGGCGCATGCAGGACGGCGACTTGTATTACTGTGCTGGAAGCAAGTTATATTCCGGTGCATTGCAGCAACAGCACATGCCGCCAGTGACTGATTTGCGTTTACCGGTAAGCTGGTGAAGATGTCATATGAATTCTTACCCTGTTACGACGGAGCAGTCAAAGGCCAGGGGGACATGGAAAAACTGCGGGCACCACTAGGGCTTGTTCTCAAGGGAAGAAACTTTTGTGCTTCGTTACATTCACGAACTTGCAATGGGATTCCAGTGTGCGGTTTGTGCTGCTGGTCGTTTGTACATGCTTATTGCATGAAAGTATTAGTTTAATGTCGGTGCATCTCTAATACTTTCGCAGTGGGTGATAGTGGCGTTTAAACCAAATCCGACAAGTAAGCGAGCGATAGTAAAATATGTGCAGTACCTTTTAACTTCACAGAGAACCTATATATTAAAACCAGTTAATTAAAGGCTCAGGAACATGAATGGTAAGCATCGCAAGCAGGGCTGTGGAGTCGGAAGTTTCATCATCCGACTCAAACTCCGATTCCGAGAAATTTCGATCATCCGACACCAACTCCGACCTTCAGATGTATTGGTTACTTTAAGTAATTATTCTTTTCAGATGAGTTCATAAACCCTACTTGCACTTTTTAAGAACACGTAAGCTTGTTTTAAAACGATGTACATGCACGTTGATCTCTCACTGTTGCAAAATATGATCAAGCAGTGGTAAGACTTTTAATTTTCCAAGAAAAAAATACTCGTCTAAACTGCCACAATTCAAATTGTCAGAGAACGCTGATAATTGATCAAAACAGATACCTCGTTGACGATATCAATAAACAAGTAAAATTAAAAAATGGGTGCATGTGCGCATATTGCGCAACGCGGATGAAAAACGCGCTCGGGCATACTATCTCAAATTTCCTATCTTTTTCCTTAGATGGCCAATGAACATGTTACAAGTAAGCTCTTATGGGCTACTGGTCGAAATCCACGAACTACTAACCTAGAAAGACAGTAAAACAAATTAGTTTAATTTTTAGCTTAACCACTGGGGAGCCTTCACTTTTCTCTTCATTATCTAACCAGTTCATACTATCCTGCCTTCAGTTAGGTATAACAAATTTGCAAGGTTTAAAAATTAGTCGACAGATTTTTAATATAAAAAGTTGCGATAGAACGCCAAAACTCGACATGAATGACTGTTACCAAAATCAATGCAGTTTAACTTCATAGTCCATAGCCACTGCGATTGGAATTGGATGATAAAAGAACCAAAACTCATTAGTACCTTTTATGGAATATTTGTTCCTTTTAAGAAACTCGTTTGTATGCGTTTAACGTTTTAAGGAAGTTTGCTACTATACGTGGAAGACCAAGCCAAGCAACTGTGTTGTTTCAATTAATTGCTTTGCAAAGCAGTTGGAAAAGTTTGACCAGAAACCAAAGGTCGGGTTTATCGTTCGCGGTCAGACAGTTACCGTGCTTCGCTCATGCTGCGCGATAAAGTGTACGGCAGCCTGGCAACGTAGCGAAATCCGATTGTCTATTCTACTGGGGATTAAGGTCACAGTGCGTTTTTATACGAGTTGCCGCTTACTTGCTAATCGAATCGGACTGTGGAGTGCCGAGTGTGGACAAGTCAGTCAACACCAGCACGTATTTGCGGGGCAAAGTCCTTGTGTAAAAATATTTAAATCAAGTATAGGCAGCGGCGACTCCAACACTCGGGATCAGCCCGAGTCTTCGACTGCGCTTTACATTGTAGAACGCGAGCTGGCTTGCTTTGCATATTTGTGCCACCACCCACTTCACTGATTAAGGTTGTTAACTCGGGCTCTTTGCATTAGGTCTTGTCAGTCAATGGCGTAGCCAGCCCAAAAATTATTTTGGGGGCAAAGTGTATGATTGTAGGCTAATAACCCTATTCTGTTTGGAAAGATGCCTCTCAAAGCACAAAATGACTATATATTTTCCAAAAAATTGGGGGGCCCATGGCTCGTTTGCCCCCCCCCCTGGCTACGCCTATGTTGTCAGTGTTCATATGTTTTCCTTTCATGTTGAACCTCCGCGGTCATTTTGCAGGTGACATAAGTCAAAAAATATTTTTCGTAGCAACGGTTCACACGAATACTTTCGCTCACGCTTTGCTCGGACTCATCCGTTAGAACCCCAAGTGCCCTTTGCGATTAAGTTTTTTTAAATTTAATTCATATCAGATTGAATGTTTTTTTTGAAGCAGTGGATTTGCATACAACATTTGAATTCCAATCCAGTGGACGATCCACATTCGAGAATAATTTCAAACGAACGACAAATAGTCAGTAACTCGGGCTAATATGAATGAGCACAGAACGCACAGGACTAACTGGCGTTATCATTCCTTTGTGACGTGCGTTAAGTAGCAATGGAGGAGTTCTCACGAGAACTTCTCATTGCTTGCTGCGTAACTAACGTCACAGTCACAGAGCAACGATAGTGCCAACCTGAATGAAAGCAAATGGAAATTTCAGTGACGCAGGCCTCGAACGGTTGCATCATTTACTCCGAAAAAGTTGCGTGATGAGCCCGAGTGACGCTGCTGATCTGGAATGGCCCCTGAGTGTAGGGGTATGCAAGTTAGTGCGCTGCAGCCTTCCTGAATAGCCATGATCATCTCTTGTTGAAACGTTAAGCTGCTTAAATTGCCAAGTGTGACGATTTCGAACGTTTGTGGCACGAACAGTCACAATCGGCGAGCAGAAGGTCGGACCGGAGTCGTTAAAATTTTCTGCGACTTCGACTCCTCAGGTTGAAAATCCTTCCGACTCCTCGACTCCGACTTCACAGCCCTGATCGCAAGCTGCCTTCCCGTGTTTCTAGTAAAAGGGATAAACTAGTAAACTTTTTAACTGGGCTCTACTTCCGATGTTTCTGAAATAGCGTTTGCTGTCTCCTTAAATCTTTCTTTTCCTGCAGGACGGCATCACGTCTGGACAGCACAGTGCAGTGGATGGCTATTTCACTTGTTCTTTCACTCGAAACGCAAGTATCACGAAAACTGTCAGCGGAGGGAAAACGAAGACATTTGACTTTACCTCTACTTCCTTTTTTATCCTTACAGCAATTGGTTCTTTCATGGGTTTGTATTTTTCATCAGCGAGCACAAAACCGGTTTGTGGTATCTATCGCTGAAATCTTCCATCTGCAACGCTATGTTAGGAGAGGAGAAAATATAATGCTAAGCGATCACAGTTTTTCCACTAAAAAACGTAGCAACGTTGGTTCCGAAGAATGGCAAAGTCGAAGGAGAATGAATGTTTCACCCATACGGCGTAACGTCATTCTCGGATCATCTACTAAATAACCGCGAGATACAGCATGAGTCAAAGTATATCATCCCAGAAAATGATGTTCATACAAAATTGTCTTGCATTTTGGTAACGTGATTCCTACCATAAGCAAACCGTGTTGTTGATTGACACCAAGCAAAATATTTTGCTTGATCGCCCCGTAAACCGGATCGTCAATAGAAATCTTCTTTTTCACGTTAACGTATTTGCTGTATGTTGGCAGCACAAGAATTGAAATGTCGAGAGACAAACGAAAATTTTATTTAAGTCCTTGGTTTTTTCTTTGCTGTTTCTTGCACGACTCTGCAATACTTCGGAAGAAGAAAACCTTATTTAACACCATTGAGCGTGTAGTTACAATTTGCTTTCACAACTAGTGCTTTCTAGTTTTGCTGCAAAATGTATATTTCACTTCGCAGGAAACAGCCTTCAGCCCCACGCACTTAAAAATAGATGGGCCACCACACAGCAAGTTGATTTCTCATTCGCGCCTTCACGTACGATACAGTAAGAAACTTGTTACTGTTGTTTCACAAAACGCAATGCGGGCGCTCTCACCATTTATTATTGAATACTGAATGTAAGGAATCTTTCTGAACAATTCCCAATCAAATTTGTCATTGGAAAAAGCAACGTGTTTCAGTTATTCAAAACCGTTCGCTAATTTTCGTTTGCAGAGTTGAACAGCTTATATCGAGAGTACCAGCTACCTGCGGTGTGGATAAATCGTGCTTCGGCAGCATGATGGGATGTTCCGTCCAGCAAAATCCAAACTGCATTCTGGTGACTTGGCAATACGTAAGTGCCGCGCGATGCGCATCAACGTTTGATGGGGATACTTAACTTCTGCATTTTTTTTTGAAACAATGTTTGACTTTGTGAAAGAGAGCTCAAACGCTTTTTGTACTCCATACTTTTTTGAACCTTTTGTAAACTTTTTCCACTTGAGAGAAGGTAATGTGACGTTTATTTCACTTTTCGAAGAAATTTCACACTGTCTAAATATTCTAAAATATTGCCACCAAATTGATTTAAAATAAGAAAGCAGCCAACTTACCAACGAAGCTTTTACACAGGGTAAAAACCAAGCACACAAGGTGCTTGGTTCTTTCGTTGGTTAAGAATGCGTTTGAATTTTTTTGAGCGAAACTCATCAAAACATTTTCTTTTGGTTTGTACTAGGCCTCTTCAGTTTATAAAGATATAACTCATCGCAAGTTCAGGGTAATTTCGTTAGACCCGTGTAAGTGACATGAGAAGCCTTACCTGGGCAAAAAGTTATTGTCAAGCAGTTTTTCCTTTTCGTGTAATTTGATCTTAATTTGTTGTTCAAACTGGGTCCTCATCCTTATGTTGCAACGACCGATAAATACCGTATAATACAGGACTCCAGATATTGGGTGAAAGTCTAACGGCTGTAGTTCTGAATTGTAAGCGTTGAAAAATTGCTGAATAGGATGACATCAAACGGAAATCTTTCTCCACGAGTTCTTAATCCATCGGTTTCAGCCTAAAACTTCAGGTAACGACAACAATATTTTAGTTATGTTTGGTTTCTGCATTGTCTCAAAAGTCAACACCAACGACATTTGAAATTTTACTGAAAATGTCTCTCGCAAATCCAATCTAGTAAAGCCAATGGCTTGCACCATCCCTGACCGCAATCAACATTAAAAAATATAAACACAGGTTCTGTTAACCGAGGTTCAAATATGCTTTAATGCTTTTTGTGAGGTGTTTTCTTTGAGTGCATTAAAAATAAGAAAAATGCGAGGAATGTTTCTCAGGCAGTTTGTCTTGTTTTTTATTTTTCACTGTACTCGTCACGAAACTTTTTTCCAGCTGTACCCCAGGAACAAAGTTTCTTGTTTTTTTCAGGCTCAGGGCTCAAACAGTTTTGTGTTCGAGATTGTGGGAGCGGTGTCTGGCAGCTCAGAGTACTTGGCAGTTGCTTTTGCCTCTTCAAATCTGATGAAAGACGGTGATGTTTACTATTGCAACGGCCAGGCAGTTCAAACAGGATCGATGCGCCAACAACATATAGCACCTGTATTAGACAACCCGCAGCCGGTTAGTGATGAAAAAAACAAATTGAGAATGTGTATTTTTGCAAAAGTACAAGGCAGCTTTGTCTTTATTTGAATGCTCGCAAGATTATTGTCATGCTCGTTTTTCCAATGGTCGCCATTTACAAAGGCTAGCCGTTGCAAAACAACAGTTGAAAGCTCTCGGTTTGTTGCAACTGCTTTCGAGAAATCATCCGACTAGATTCTCTGCTTTCATGACTTTGTGATGATTCAGACTTGCATATATCTGTTTTCAGGTACCTAGTTTCCCCAAAAGCGACACAGTCTATCGGCAAATTTTTAACCAGGAAATCGATTTCACGTAATACTACGCATCCTCAGTCCAGAAATCCGCAAGCAATGCTTACGGGTGAAATGTTGAAGGGCTGAAGCAAGGACAGAGAAAGCAAATAAACTAAAGACTAAAATGAATAAATCTAACACAAGCTGCGGCAAGATAAACTGTAAAATATGCCCTTAACAAATTTTTTTCACTAAAACTGAGAAACCACAGTACATAAAGCCAATTACGGAGCAAAACTACATCGACGGAATCACACTGTGATGACAACATACAGAGCGTTAAGTAAAATACGTAAGCAGAATGGCAATCGCCAGGTTGACAGACGTACACTAGAGAAGGCCTTTAAAAATATAAATTGTGAAGGTGGGTATAACCTACATAACCTACATGTGTGACAAAAGAGAGGTCAAACAAGTGGGCAAAGTAGAATGGAAACAAAGCAATGAACAACGCACAGGGGCAAAATCATTATTTTACGAGGGAGAATCATGGTTTCAATATTAATTTGCACATTAAGATTGTCAAGCCAGTTTTTCACAAGTATCCAGAGAGTCAAAACTATGTTCTTCTATGAAAATAAATGTAGGATTCATAGATGGGTGATTTATTTATGGTGTCATGGAACACTTAACAGTGCCGAACATTTGGTTGAATCATATTCGCTCCACGCACTCAACAACTGGATGCGTGTTGTCAACCAGCTGGTTAACTTTTGGGTTGTTTATTTAGAGCAACCGTAGCACAAAGGTTGAACACCTGTTTATTTCCGTGCATTTCATGTTCTGCGCATAGTTTTACCATAGCTTGTGACTGGAGAGTTACCGTATTTATTCGATTGTAAGCCGCTCTTTAATTGCGGGCCGCCGTTGATTGTAAGCCGCACGAAATGGTGTTAAAAATTTAATGGTAAGCCGCACATGAACTAGGTGGCCATGGATCCGGAGTGCGAGAGTCAACTCCGGCAGGATTCTGGGTTTTCTGTCGAACCCGGACCCAGATCCGGAGTCACTTTTCAATTTCGGCAGAAGCATGAGTCTGCGTGGCAATTTCTTAAGTGAAAACATAGGTAAATTTCGGTTGGATCGATGATGCTACCTGGAGTCTGAACAGGAGTCGGATTCTCAAATTTGAAAACTTTCCGGATGCGGATCCGGAAATTTTAGAACAGAAGCGGGGTCGGAGTCTGAAAAAGTGAATCCGGCCACCTCTAACTTGAACATAGAATACTAGCCTCTGAGATACTTTCGTGTATAGAACGTTTCGCGTTTAATTGGCAACCGTGGTAATGATGCTCACACCACTACAACTGCCTTCTGTTCATCATAATCCCTCCTGTGACGGATCTGCACAGGATGCTGAAAAGAGGCAAGAAAATGTAAAAAGAGAGTTTGGTCAACAAAGCGTAGCCAAAAAAAGACTGGCGTCATCTAAACCTTTCGATAAGCTAAAGAAAGAAATGTAAACGGCCCTCCATCTGTAAGCCGCACGAAATGATGAAAAAAAAATTTATAAGCCGCGGCTTACAATCGAACAAATACGGCAGTAAATTGTGACAGCAACAAGCATTTTTCGCATTCAGCCTAAATTAATGCTGTTCTCTGCCTGTGGTTCTTGCAGCTGCTTTAAGTTTCGGTCGTGGTCAAGCTCTGCCTCAGACACAATTTTATCACTTCCAGTTACGAGGAGGTCATCATCAATAGCAAACATGCCATTTAGGTTAGACCAGTGGTCCTGGTGGTGACACTAAGCGCTTTCTGGGTATGTGACTAATCGATTCTTCCCATGGAAGCACTGTTGCCTGAATAGAGTGAGAACGCTGTAGCACAAAGTGACAGTGTCGAAGATGGAGCGGAGCTACAGCCAACTTATCAGATGGTTTCTGATGGTTAAAAGTGGTGATTTCATTTCAGCAGTTGAAAAATAACAACCACCGTAGAGTACCACCGGGCCGCGGTAAAATTGTCAAGTGTTAGTTATAAACGGGTATCATTTTGAAGCCCGAACCCGGCCCGAGCCCGGCATTTATTTTTGAAGCCCGATTTAGACCCGAAAACCAAATTTACCGAGTGGGTCAAGACAGGGGCGCAACCAGCTCTTCATTTCGAAGGGGGCAATTTTCATGAAATCTCATTCGATGAGATCATCGTGCTTATTTAACCGTGGTACAAATTTTTCGCAAACGGTCACAGATAAAGTTCTTTTCGCAACGTTTCCGAAAATGAGATTTTTTCAGTTTTAATCAAGATGCAGACCGAACGATCAGGACAGAGAAAAAATTAGGAGCCGAATACAAACACTTGGTTCCGTACTCAACTAGTGGAATCATGGCTTTCGTGTGACAGATCTATAGACCAGGGGTGTAGTGGGATGGGAACGGCGTTACCACACCTTTTTGCACTAGTAACATCACTTGAAGATGTGGGATTCAAACGATTATATTAAAATATGGCTACGTTCTCACAGATGTGCTAGCGATACGCAGATTCGCACTGCTAGACAAAAGTCTAAAGCTAATCAAATTGTCTACAAACAGGAAGATCCAATGCGGAAATTCTTGTAGGCGAACGCTCACTTTATTCAAACTATTTGTTGTCATCTTGCTTTATATTTGGTGTGGGAACGCCCACGCGTGTAGCCACAAATTTTGATATGGGGTGCAAACAACAACCAAGTCTCAACATTTAACGCCCCTTGTTTTCAAAGCATCATCCAATAAACGTGCATTTGTCTTGCGTTCTTTTTATGAACAATTGTGTTCAGATTTGAGCCGGAAAACAAAGTCCATTTTCATTGAATTGGCGAGTTTGAAAAGTTTGTATTTAGTGAAGTTCCACTTTGGATGAAAGTCACCATTTGCTCGTAAAACTTCACTGTAAAAGCGCTTGTGAAAATCTCGATGCTGTAAGTGAACGGTATGCAGTATGCTTTTTGCAGCCAATGTTGCACTTGACCAAGAAGTCATCGTGGCCGACATTGTGCTTGCACTTTTTATATTTACACGCTTTTGATGTACACCAACACATACGTTCAATCGAAGCCGAGTAGCGACTAGAGATGTAGTCGAGGCCGAAACTGCGAGACCGAGACTTCAAAAAATCTGAGACTCGAGACGTACGTTTCGAGATCGATACCGCGACTTGAAAATTTGTGGATTATGCCAATATTTTTCTAAAATTTTCCAAAAAATGTCATCACCACCACGAAATTGATTTTTTTTCGAATTTCTGGCATTTTTCCTACCTGCTTTGGTCGTTTCTCACCTGCAGATACAGCAGACAAAATGCACATTGAATTACAGAAATTTTGTTATGCCATATCGTTGTAGTATTAAAATTCTCAAACAATAGGCTTGTGACCGAAACCTGCAGCCTTCCAGACCGAGATGAGACTGAAACTTTCGAGAACGAGACTCGCAAAAATGAGTCTGGAGACGAGTCTCAAGCCCGAGACTCCATCACTGGTAGCGTCTTTGCACCAAGACACCGACTCACGAAGCAGGCCTTCTACAAACTTACGCGCATATAGGACGTAGATCCTGTTGTCGACCAATTCTTGAGCAACTAATTGACGTGTACAGCTGATAAACGTTACCGCTAGTCTCTCAACGCGTTTGAAAAATGTTTGGATTTTATGTCGTTAAATGCTACGAAATGCTACTGCCACAGCGTTTGAGTACACTGCTTGCACTAAGCTTGCTTCCCAGAAAAGGTTAGGTATTTAGCTAGCTATTTAGAGTTTAAAAAATGAGTCACACATATGATAAACACACTATTGTAAATTGAGGAAAGTTACACATGTCCTCTAAACAAACTTGATATGTTTGACCCACTCAGGGTACATGAAGTGTGAAAATAGTTATGTATTTGCCAAAACGAAGCCACAGTCGGTTATCACCAGGGCTCTGCAGTATACCTAAGAAATATACTTCTCCAGAACCGTCGCAAGAAACTCCTCAATAGGGGGTCTTTACATTTGTGCAGGTGGGCTTAACATTCAAAAATTTGACAAAAACTCTACTTTTTTCATTGTTTCATATTTCAGTTTGGGTGGACTTGGATTTGGGACTGTACTAGTCGCCGCAGAATAACACAACAGTTGGTTGGTTGATTTAGCCAGCGTAACAGCTTGATGTCTTTATTAAAATGCATTTGTGGTTAAATGTCAAAATTCAGTTGGGGGGTAATAATCCAATTTAGTCTATTTTGAGTCATATACGCTTTATCGAGAAAGCAGATTGTAAGCTATCTGTAAGTAATGACAGTGCTACCCTCAGCGCCGTATCAGCCCAACTGTGCCCCCCACCCAAAATCCTTACAGGGGCCCCCTAATGGTGATTTATAAAAAAAAAACGTTTTCGACGTTATGCTACATCTCGAGGCCGAATGGCCTTCAAAACAAAATACCTTAATTGCAGACACAATTTTGGCAGAATAAGGCCCGTAGCCAGGTTTTAAGGTTTGGGGGAAAAAAATACATTTTTAGGGGAGAAATATTGTTGTTTTTGTCATACGTTCAAAACAAATTTTTCTGAGCACAACAAAATTTTGGGAGGCACAAAAAAGATTTGGGGGTAACTGCCCTCGAATGCCCCACCGTGTATGCGGGCCTGGGCCGAACCGTCGCCAAAGTCCACCATTGGGGGACTTCATGTTTGTGCAGGGGGGCTAGACATTCTGAAAATTTATTTGTAATTCACAAAATGAACAGCATTTGCAGATTGTGCAAATTAATTATAAATATTTTCCTGCAAATACCCATAATAGGCTCGTAGTTTCCAACTAAAAATTTTTGAACGAGCTTAACAAAAGGAATTGGGTCGTAAATCATTGTCATTTAATTGATGGCGATTATTTAGATATGTGGTAATGAAATGCAAATGTAAAAAATTTGCAGGGAAGCAGAATCAATCCTACCGTTCAGTTATCAAAACATTATTACCGAAGGAGCAAACACTAGGCCGGTGAAAGCATGTGCGCTGCGATGAACGTTTTCTTTCATTAGCGTAAACTGATAAACTTTACCATGAGCTTAAGTGAAATATGCTTATAAAGCGTGCGCATTGGGCTTTTGACTGCCCGAAATACGCATGCATAAGCCTTGCTGATGTCTGGACTGTTAATCCCATGGTGCATGACACATGTTCAGATTAATAACATTCTGTATTTCAAATCGCCTATAAATATTTACAAGTATAGACTAAGGTCTACGTGGACGCAATGGTAAACATCCATAATCCACTAACTGCACTACTCTATTTTGGGACAAACCCCAAAATAGACTCTTCTAACTACACAATTATTTCCATCTGGCTATCTGAACAGCAGGCTGAGCAAATGTGTAACTTTGGTCGTAAGCACCAAAGACATCTTGCTGCTATGCAGTACCAAATAAGAGAAGACTACCTGCACTAGACATAGTATATTTTTTTACAACAATCACTTCACAAAATACGTTGATCAAGTGGAAGTCTGGACGTATACAACCAGGCATGTAGGCAGGGCCGGATAAATAAACGCGAGGCCCATCAGGGCAAAGCAGGCCCGTTACCAGCTTGGGACATCAGGTGTGGCGAAGGGTTTTCTGAGAGGGGCCCAAATTTTTTAAACTCTGTCCAACACATTCTTCCAGTGGGGGGAATTTTAGGGGGATATTCGCCCTACCCGCACTCCCCCTGGTTACGGTCCTGGGGTAAAGTCGTGACCGCGAGGCCGCTGACACGCTCAGCGCAAGTGTGCAGTTGGCTCCCTTTGCCTGCAGAGGCAGGTTGCGAAACATGCTAGCATATTGTTGTACTATTGATCGTCATTGCGTAACAATAAAATGGCGCTAAAACTTCAGATGTTTATTTCAAGTTACAGTAGTAGGCGTTTTGCCACATGTGACCAGCGCTCCCACCGAGATCTGCTTTTTTGGTCGACCTGTGTGTCTAGGTTCTTATCAAAAATTGCGTGAAATCTGTGTTTTTTGAAGTGATAAACTCATCAGCCACTTCAATGTGTTCAATAATATAAAGATAACTTTACATTGCAGTGTTTACATGCGCACATCAGGTGAGAAAGTACGTATATCGGAAGAAGCAGAACGTGTTCAATCGGTTTCATATTTTCATGTAAGATCATTGTCAGGGTTATATGCAGTGGTGTGTTTAAGCGAAGGCAAGCGAGGCAATTGCCTCGGCCCCCCCTTTGCAACCGTAATGTGTAAAGTACCTTGCTTTCAAAGGGGCCCAACAGCAAATGTAATGTACAAGTGGGCTACTTTGCTTTCAAAGGGCCCCCAACAGCAGTTGTAATGTGTAAATACCTTGCTTTCAAAGGTGCCCAAAGTAACTGTAATGCAGAAGCACTTTTCTTTCAAAGGGCCTCCTAACTTCACTGATTTATAGTGCTTCATATTACAATTTGGGGGATCGAAGCTTTCGCCGGGGGGCTAAGTGGTGACGGGACTGAATTTTGGGTCCCCTGTGACAGCTTGGGCTGTGACAGTATGGAGTGCGGCTGATACGGCTCTGGTTACCCTCGGCACTTACAAAATGAATGTCATCCTCCCACTTAACGTTAGATTTTGCTACTTACTCTTCCCATTGCAGCTGAATACTTTCAAATTTACTCTAGGATAGGGTGTCAATTAAGGGCAGATGAAAGTTGAAACACTTTGAGACAATGGGCAGGTCGGACTCAGATTACTTGACAAGACTATTTTTTTTACTCGCCGGAAAGTTAATGGGAAATCACAAATGAAAACATTGGTTCCACATAATTGTGATTGAACCGTCACAACGCATGTTTAATCATTACAAATTTCTTGTCCCAGCAACTTGGCCCAGCAGCAATCCAGTTTCAAAAGTCAAAGTTTGAGCTTCAAGGCGTATAAAATTTATGTTGCCGCCATATTCACGCATACGTAGTTTTAAAACTCTACAAAAACAAATATCTACGGTTTTCATTTAAGGCTTATACGGCTGATAACTGAAGTTATATGTGTAGCACGCCAGAGTTCCCAGAGAATAATTTTTGCGATGGTCTTGAAATGAAGCGTGCATCACCATTAGGTGGGATACAACAAGCTGGTGCGCCAGAAACAGCTGCGATAAGCGTTACTCCTTGTTTTTTCTTGCGGTTATTGCTTACAAGCAGTTAGATACAAATTTGTATTACATTACCAACAACTTCCACACAGAGATTAAACCTCAGGTAAAGGTCAACCATGATATGAATTCTCTGGCATTTACACCATGCACAACATATGATTAATCATGGACAAGTGGTAAATCCTATTGCTTTGATCAGGTTCAACTAAACGCCGTAGTGAGATAGGTTCATTTAAGCAATTCGTTGATTTGCACTGAAGTATTTCTTTGGCTTACACATCAAACGCTTGATTAACCATAATTTTTGATGTAACTTTTTGGAATTGGGGGGGGCAATTGCTCCCCCTGGCTACGCCGTTGCCACACCTCTCTTTTTAGCACTACACACCCCTGCTATAGATTATTAGTAAACCTGCCTAACTTTTCTTCTTGTTTTAGCAAATTCGTTCTAGCCCTATTCTTCCAGCATGTGTAGGAATTTCTATCACAAAGTAAGATCCCAAACTGGAGGAATAGCCTACGTCAAGAGTGAGGGGATCTTTGAATCCTAACATGTCAGGTAAAACGGATCAGGTGTGTTTGGGGCAAAACGGCTTTTTCTGGCATCCACACGAGATGCGTGTAAGTTTTTAGAAGCAAGTTTAAAGGGTAAGGCTATGGGCTTTCCGGGCTTGCACTGATTGCAAAAAGTAGGGTCTGGTAAAGCGCCATTTACAGCCAAAGTGGTGTAGTAGGTAGGTGCGTTCAACACTTGACTAACACTCATATGACAATAATGCTGAAATACAGCAGCTGCTTAACGAGCGGAACCCAGCATTTTCCGCCAAGCTCCGAAACCCCACCCCAGTTGAGCTCCAACGCAGATGGGCCTTGCGTCGCTCACAACTACAAAAACGACTGCGTAAAATGGAGAACATATGGTGGCTACTGAAATTCAAAATCATGCGGATGCAAATATGGCGCATCAGTTTTATGAGACAATAAAGGTGGTTTACGTCCCGAAATCCCATTCCACGCACCCTGTGCGTACAAAGGATGGGACCACTCTAATCAAAGATAAGAAGAACATCTTCTCTAGCTGGGCAGAGCACCTCCAGGAACAGCTAAATCAAGCCAATCCTGTGGATCAATCCACAGTTGAACAGCTGCCGCAATTTCCCACCATATCAGAACTTGATACTCTTCCTTCCCTAGAAGAAATATCGTCTGCAGCAAATAATTTGAAAAACAAGGCGCCTGGCCCTGATGGCATACCTGCAGAAATTTTCAAATATGGGGGCAATCTGCTGTCACAGCGACTCCATTCCTTTATTAGCAATGCATGGGCATCGAATATACTTCCCACACAACGGAAAGATGCCAACATAATAATGATCTGCAAGAGGAAAGGTGACAAGGCAATATGTGGCAACAGCCGTGGCATTTCCCTTCTCTCCGTCGCAGGTAAATGACTTGCCCGTGTAATGCTGATCCGTCTTCTGACATACGTCGTTGATTCAGTGGTTCCGGAATCTCAGTGTGGCTTTCGTCGCGCGCGGAGCACTACTGATATGATTTTCGTTGCAAGACTTATCCAGGAGAAATGTGGGAACAACATCATGACCTTTTTATTGCCTTCATCGACCTTGCAAAGGCTTTCGACACCGTCAATCATGATCTGCTGTGGCAAGTCCTGGGCAAATTTGGGTGCCCTCCGCATTATCTTAGCAGCTTAAGGGAATTCCATACTGATATGAGCGCCCACGTCGTGCAGGGAGGAGAAATGTCGAAGAATTTTAGTGTGAACACAGGAGTTAAACAGGGCTGCGTGCTAGCACCTGTTATTTTCAACCTCTTCCTTGTGGCAGTGACTCTTGTCTTTCGTCACAATATCTCTGCTGCAGATGGCGTTCGCATCAAGTACAGGCTCTATGGCAGCTTGTTTAATATCCGCCGTTTGCAAGCAATGACGAAAGTAACAAATGACACCATCTTCGATCCACAGTAGGTACGCCAGACGGTCTGCAGCGACAGCTGGATGCAATCTCTTCTGCATACTCTCGTGCACGACTGGTCGTTAACTCCAAAAAGACGGAAGTCCTTCATCTCCCATCAGATTCGTCGCCGCCTACAAATTTTTCCATCAGTGGGGATCAACTTGGCCTCACTGAACAGTTCACATACCTGGGAAGTATCATTACCTCCACATGTGATCTCATTGCAGAGATTCAACATCGTGTTAACCTAGCGTCTACTTCCTTCGGGAGGCTGTCCAAGCTCGTTTTTACGAACCGTGACCTTTCCCCACGCACCAAGATGGCCGTTTGCAATGCTATCTACGTCTCGACACTGTTCTATGCATGGGAGGGATGGACACCGTACCGCCGTCCAGGCCCGTAACCAGCTTGGGACACTAGGGGGGGCGAAGAGTTTTCTGAGAGTGGCGCAAATTTGTTTAACTATGTCCAAAACTTTAAAACTATGTCCAACACATTTTTCCAGGGGGGGGGCGAAAATTTTTCTAGGGGGGCTTCGCCCCCACTGGTTACGGGCCTGCCGCCGTCACATCCGAGCCCTCGAGGCTTTTCATATTCGGTGTCTTCAAACCATCAAACCATCCTGCACGTGCACTGGTGGCACAAAATACGTCATGTCAAGATTTGCCGCAGAGCAGGCACAACATGCCTCGAGACGATATTCCTCGGAAGACAACTGAGGTGGCTTGGCCATGTGATAAGCATGCCTGGAAATAGACTTCCCCGCCGCCTACTTTACAGTGAACTAACTCTTCTGCGGCCGACGTTCGGTGGGGGATGAAAAGAAGCGGTTTAAGGATCGCATTAAGTCGTCCTTAAGTAAATATGGGATCCCTTTCGACAGACTTGAGTAATTGGCCAAGGACCTAGAATGGCGTGTAGTTTGCGACAAAGGGCTGGCAACATTTGAACAGCAACATATTGATGTGGCAGAAGCAAAGCGTATGCGCAGACACCAACAACCAGGGCCGGATTTAAGACAAGCGAGGCCCCGGGCTAGCCCATGTGACGCCATCATGTTCAGTCAACCGTGGTACGCCCTTTTTGTGAAAAACACTCTACCATTTATGATGACCCAGCAGGTCAACTCCCCCGAATATACGGATGTGAATCGATTTTCATATATCTATACAGAACTGCCAGCGCTCGCCCTACGAAGTTTTTTTGGTTAAATTCAGGTTTTGGAATGAAAGTACGACATGACATTACGATAAACTTGAAAGCTTTTAGGGCCTATACACAGCATAAACTCGCCTGACAGTGTCTTACGCTGATCACATGATGAAATAATAGACAAGACTGTTTTTCAAAGTTCAGCATAATCAGCATCACGTCACTGAATCTAGCTTCTAAAATTGTCAAAATGTTTAATCTTAACATTTGTTTGAAAATATTTTTAAATCATAGCTTACAGATCATTGATCAACAAGCTTAACAATCAGATTATCAAATTGTCATGCTTTCATGTTAACCTGTTCAGGCTTTTTACACATTTATGGTAAGTGAGTATGTAGTTACGGTAGGTAGGTAATTTATTGTCAAAACATCTTCCTTCGAGCTTTCCTGGCTGCGAATTCGTCAATGGTCTAATCAAACTCAAGAAGTTGCAGTTTATCATATACGCAAAGAATACTCAGATCAGACAGCCGTTCTTGTGACATTGTTGAACGAAGCACACTTTTGATTCTTTTCAGCTTTGAAAATGATCTCTCATCAGAACAGTTTGTGACCATCAAACATAAGAACAATCTTAAAATTGTTTCCACGTTTGTAAAAACAGCCTTGGATTTTATCATGCTTGATCATTCGGTACAACGCAAACAAGTTTGACAGTCCTGATATAAAAGGAGGAGTCGGCAAAAGGTCCAAGTCAGTAAGCTGAAAGTTGCCGACTCTGGAGCAGGCCCGGAACCAGCTTAGGACACCAGGAGGGGTGAAGAATTTTCTAAGAGGGGCCCAAATTTTTGAACTCTGTCCAATAGTTTTGAACCATGTCCAAGACGTTTTTCCAGGGGAGGCGAACATTTGTCTAGGGGGGCTTCGCCCCCCCCCCTGGTTACGGGCCTGCTCCGGAGTCGGAATCGGGTCGTCAAATTTTTCTGCCGACTTCCAAGCCCTGAGTTAAACAGCCGTATCAGCAAATCAATGGATTCACAATTCGCAGTATTGTGGAACGAAATACCACTTTGAGGCATTGTTTTTGGCGTTGCGCTAAGCCTCTGAAAGGGTGCAGCATGAGAACGATTATAACGAAATTCCGCATTCTCCAAGGATCATTCTTGAATCATTGTCTTAAAACTGTGTTACGTCGTATCATAGCGCAAGATTTTTGCTGATAAGACCATCTACCCAGAGTCTCTCTATCAATATAATATAGAGATTCTGATCTACTCACACAGCATAGCTAAATCAGCGCCAGGGCGCTTGCGCTTTCCGCACAAACAACGATTACGTTTGCCAATTTGAAAACTCACAATCCGCAAAGTAGCACCAAAAACCGGAAACCAATGATTAAAACTCAGATATACTGATTGAAACTCTGGCTTTTTCATCAAAAATAAACTTCTGATAAATACCTTTTGCTGCACTGTGCCTGAACACGTTGAAGCTCATCTAACATAAGCCTGCAAATTCATCTTTAGTACTTCTTTTATTGCACATCAATTAAATGCATGCTATTGGGTGACGAAAATATGGTGACCGTACAGTTTAATAAAAAAACTGGTAAAAAATATTTACAGGCGGTTCTGCTCTAGTGATATTAATTCCGAAAAGCAAAAAATGGTTCGATTATGGTTCACTAAAAGTAAGCGGACACTTTATTTTCAGTTACGATTCAATTTTACTCACTAGATTTTACACCTATTGCAGCCTTTGCAATCGTGAGGAATAAAATCCCAGCGACGGTTTTTCGGATGTATAAAGGCGAGGGGAGACTTGTTACAGGTGTCACCAGGGCCGGCCTTAGCAAGTGCGGGGCGCGATTGGAAGCACTTTTGCGGAGCCCCACTCAGTGGCTTGTGCAGAAAAATTTTGAGGAGGGTCATCAAGTCATAATGGCAGTAATCATGAGTGATGTAAAAGTGCGAGGCCGGAAGGTGTGATGCCAATTTAGGGGTTTCTGGAGCATGCCACCCAGTTTCACCTCTCCAGCAGAGACTTTCCATGTCCGTTACATGGACATTCCGTAACACCCAATAAATCCATGAGTTACTAGACTCAATAACTCCTCTCTGGCCAGGTACCTACCGTGGGTGCGGCAGGCCAGTCGGCCACGTTTTAAGTGAAATTAACAACATGCTTGAAATGACCAACCAGCAAAGATAAGATATCACAACATACAAAACATCAACAAACGAAAGTGCGTGACAAGCCGCCCCCTGAAATTTGATATTTTTCTATTAACTTTTTAACAGAAAAATGTGTCTGTTAGTTTCAAGTTGGTAAAATGAAATTTCACCACTGTTGGCCCACTCCTGGAAATATGCGTTTGCCCACCACCTGACAAAATCTACTATTGCCCCCCACATGGAAATAATCTTACCAAACCGCATGCTCCTTTGTGTGTAGATCAGGGCTTCTCAAATTTTTGCACATGCCCCACTATCCATCAAACGCATCATTTCACGACACCTCATCTATGCTGGTGTATTAATACAATTGTACAAATAAGACAATGTTTTTCAGTTTTCAGTTGACCAAATCGTTTTGGAGCTGGAACCATAAGTTTTTGGATGTTGGAGTCAGATCTGTAGCCAAAAACGTTAGATGTCTGGAGCTGGAGCTAAAGCCCGAACCTGAAATTTGAGTTCCGGATCCGTTATTGCAGTCTACGATACGGAAATCGCATCTGCTAAGATAAACGTATTTTTGTGCTTTAACATTAGCGAAGTTCCTCAGAACTTTGTCCAAGTTTAAGCACCTGCGAATTTCGGATTCAATGGACATAACTGCCAAACTTTTTAGGTGCTTTTGTTGGATTGATGATCTCAAATAAGTTTTAAATTACTTTTAGGTTAGAAAAACGCCTTTTTCCGGATGTCACGGTAAGGGGGATGGTCAATTAGATCCTAAGGTAATAAACAAATTAAGGAAAGAGGCTGCCTTATCAGATCTCTACGAAGTAAAACAAACAAAATATTTAGCATATCTAGTTATTTTGCGCTTTGAGAAGCGGCGTCCCAAACAAAAATACTGTTGCTCGCCTAAGTCAAACATTTTGGCCCCCCAAAATTTTTGGCTGACTATGCCACTGCTATCGAACCGTATGTTGTAGCAACCAGTGCCGGATTAACCATTAGGCAAATAAGGCACGTGCCTTAGGGCCAGTAAAAAATCCAGGCCACAGAAAAGAAAATTGTGATAAGGCCTGGGGATGACAAAAATGTTTTCATGTTTTCCAATGTAAATAAATATTTATTGTTATGAATATATTTATATATTTGCTAATCGTCACGATTAATAATGTTGATTAGAACTTGTTTCATTTCAATCGCATTTGTACGTCTCACTCAGAGGTTGCAAAATCTAGTTGGCCAGTCAGCTGTGGATTGTTGCATTTCCGAACACGGAAGTAGCATTCCGAATTTACTTGTCTCTGATGGCTACGAATTGCTCCGGGGAACGCTCTTTTTCGCTACCAAAAATAATTAAAGATGTCAAACCAGTGGTGTAGGAGGCGGGGGTGCAAGCGCACCCCCAAAAGTTTTGATTTGTTGAAAATCCGGGCAAAATCCCTGAAAATGTTGGCAAAAATTCTGAAAATTTGGGCAAAATCCCTGAAAATCCGAACAAAATCCTTAAATATCTAGGCAAAATCCCTGAAAATCTGGGCGAAATGGCGCCCAACGTTGTTTGACTTCAAAAATTGGCGCCCAAGATTTGCAGAAAAACAAGTGAAGACCATTTTTTGGGGGGTCGCACCACAAAAAAAAAAGTTTGGAAAAAATCCTTTGCACCCCCAAGAATTTGCTTGCTCCTACACCTGTGTCAAACGATCAACAGTGGGTCAACAACGTCTTGGTACACTGGCACTTTTGCGTATTGAAAGTAATTTGCTTAAAAAATTGACTTAAAAAAAATAGTTGATGAATGTGCTGTTTCAAAACCGCGCAAAGTTGTAATCTAGCTAGGCATATGAAGGCTACCTATCAAGATTACTGTTAAAAATATTGGCTGTTCTGAAATATTGTGTAATATATTTTCTGTTGCCAGGTCCAACTTTTTTTTCTTTTGAGCCGGAAATATCAGCATTTTCAGGCCCTCATCAAAGTATGCCTTAGGGCCAGATGATCCTTAATCCCAGTGGCGTACGAAGAAAATATCCGAGGGGAAGGCCAAGCCTCCCCCCAAATTTGTAGAAAATATAGTCATTTTGTGCTTTGAGAAGCGTTTTTCTAAACAAAATAGGGTTATTCGCCTAAAATTAAACATTTTGGTATACACTACCGAATACTGACAGTATACACTGCCGAAAACTGTTTATACATTTTTTATTTTTAGGGTCTGAGGGAAGGCCATGTCACAGTGGCCACCCCCTCCATACGCTAGTGCTTAATGTTAATCCGGCTCTGGTAGCAACTATTAAAACTTGACCTGCCAAGTACGAAACGATTACAACTGAAACAGCTTCAAAGCTCAAGCTTTCTCTGCTTTAACTAGCTGCTACTGAAAAACTAGACGACATGTTATTGCAACACAGACCACTGTTACGATTCCACAGAACGAATTCTGATGAAAGAGTGCTAAGACCGCGCAATTCACTTTGGTTTTTGTTGGCAACAGACCTCACCTTTAAAAACTACTGCATGCAGGCCCCGCGCCGGCACTACATAAGCAGCTTCAATAGAAAGTGTAAGTTTGTGCAGGTTAGTAGGCGTAGCGCAGGGTCCCCTTTGGCGTGGGGCCCGATTGTAAGCAATCGGTCCAATCGGCTAAGGGCCGGCGTGGGTATCACAGTCTAATATATGTTATTTGGTTGGCTGACACTGAAACTAGTGTAGGACC